>Ga0307378_10000101_pt1 | contig 157661 bp, 117 predicted proteins | sample UN1MG_FD_202238 | JGI IMG/M metagenome (GOLD analysis project Ga0307378, IMG submission 202238) | Soil microbial communities from Risofladan, Vaasa, Finland - UN-1 | ecosystem: Environmental > Terrestrial > Soil > Coastal area > Acid sulfate soil | place: Finland: Risofladan, Vaasa... | reverse complement strand
ACGACCGGGAAGGAGTGCCGAGGCTTGCGGCGTAACCTCAACTTTCCGAACCGCCGGATGCGGACCCGCATGTCCGGTGGTGTGGCAGGGGAGCCGTAGGACGAACCTACGGTCCCCTATGCCGATTCTGATGTCATATGTTGCATACGAAGTTCGCCTGGGGTAAACAGAGAAGACACATTGCTGGAGGGAGAAAAATGCGAGGATTGTCGATTTTACCGGCCGTACTCTTTGCCGGTTGTGTGTTGGTGTTTGCGGGATGTCGCGGCTGCGGTTGCTCACCCGAGGAGCGGGACGCCGGTGTTGACGCGGGCCCAAACACGAAGCCCGTGCAACGCGCGCAACCAGCGAAAGACGAGGCTGGGGCGAGCCGCGAACCAGCCCGGAGCGAGAGGGCAGCGGGAAAAAAGCCCGACCGCGAGGGGATCGTCGAGATGAAGCCGGGCGTCGTGCTGAGCACCTCGGGACGCGGGTCGACTGGTGCCGGGGAAGCCCCGTCCGTGGGCAACCCCAATGTTCCCCCGGCAACCGTCAGGGCCATAAGCGCGCTAAAGGACTTTCAACGTGCCCACCCCAAGCTGGTGGTGAAGGAGCGCGAGAACGCCGGGCCTCGCGCCCCTCATTCAGAGGTAAACAAGGAGCGCTCGACCGAGGGGCTCAGAAAGGTAACTGGAGCCCCCCCGGGGAAGTAAATTTATGGTCAATTAGGTATAATTATATCTAATTAAGCTAAATTTTCTTGACAATGATTATCTTCTGGTGGATACTGATGCAGCCCACGATCCTTAGCGAACGACGACCTTTACGGCGCTGAGATCACACGGGCAGGAGACGAGCTAAAATGAAGAGGAATCGTAAGCAGTCGGCGGTGGGTGTTTGGGAGCGCGACTCTGAAGACACGGCGGTGGAAAGCACGGAGACTGCTGTCGCGAAGAAAAACAACGTGCGCAAGATCCGCGAGTCGCTGCTTCTGAGCAAGGCCGAACTGGCGCGCAAGGCGGGGCTTTCGGCGCTGACCATCGATCGCGTCGAGTCGGGCTATAGCTGCCGCATGGACACCAAGCGCAAGATCATCCTGGCGCTCGGCATGCGTCTTTCGGACAAGGACGAGGTCTTCGTCCCGGCTTACAGCGCAGAAGACTATGAAGGCTGACGAGGTGACAAGCCCATGGCCAAGGCAAGAAACGTAGTCGGGTTGGACATCGGTTCGAGTTCGATAAAGCTCGTCCAGCTCAAGGAGACCAAGCGCGGATACCAGCTGCTCAACTTCGGCACCACACAGCTCCCGCCGGAGGCCATCATCGACGGGGCGCTGATGAACTCGACGGTCATCGTCTCGACCATCCGCGACTTGATCCAGACCCAGCGCATCCGCAGCAAGGAGGTCGGCATCGCCATCAGCGGTCACTCGGTGATCATCAAGAAGATCACTCTGCCGGCCATGACCGAGGAGGAACTCGAAGAGTCAATCCAGTGGGAGGCCGAGCAGTACATTCCCTTTGACATCAATGACGTCAATATCGACGTGCAGGTGCTGACCCCCGAGCCGAGCGAGCAAGGGCAGATGGACGTCCTGCTGGTGGCGGCCAAGAAGGATATGATTAACGACTACCTGGCCGTTGTGCAGGAGGCGGGTTTAGTGCCCGTGATAGTCGACGTGGCGGCTTTCTGCGCCGAGAACGCCTTCGAGGTGAACTACGACCTGCCGGCCGCCGACACAATAGTGCTGGTGAATATCGGCGCCAGCGTGATCAATATCAACGTTCTGGCAGGGGGTATAACGGCATTCACTCGTGACATCTCGATGGGCGGCAACCAGTTCACCGAAGAGATCCAGAAGCAGCTCAACGTCAGCCACGACGAGGCCGAGGCCCTCAAACTCGGCGGCGGGTCATCTTCCGACGCCGACTCGGTCGTGCCCCAGGAGGTCGAGCGAGTGATCGCCGCGGTCTCGGAAAACCTGGCCGGGGAGATCCAGCGCTCGCTCGATTTCTATGCCGCCACGGCGGCGGACAGCCAGATCAGCCGCATCTATCTCAGCGGAGGAACCTGCAAGTTGCCTTCGCTTTACAAGGTTATTGAGAGCAAGGTGGGTGTCCCGGTGGAGATCATGAACCCCTTCCGCAACATCGAGTTCGATCCCAAGCGCTTCGACCCCGAGTACATTCGCGATGTGGGTCCGGCGGCCGCCGTGGCGGTGGGGCTGGCCATCCGCTCGCCCGACGACAAGTGAGGAAGCAGCCATGATAAAAATTAACCTGCTTCCAATAAAGGCCGCGCGGAAGCGAGAGTATGTCAAGCAGCAACTCATCCTGGCATTGGTGCTGATCGTCGCCACGCTTGTCGGGCTTTACCTGTGGTGGAACGCGGTGGATGGTGATATCGCCAACAGGCAGAAACAAATCAAGCAGGCCGAGCAGCAGATCCAGCAGTACAACAAGGCCATCGGCGAGGTGGAGAAATACAAGGGCATGGAAGCGGCCCTCAATCGCACGCTCATGATAATCGAGAACCTGTTTAAAGGCAAAACGGGTCCCGTGCGAGTGCTCGATCGCCTCAGCCGGGTCATTCCCAAGCAGGTCTGGCTCACCAAGTGGGAGGAGAAAAGCGGCACGGTTACGATAGAGGGCGAGGCGTTGAGCAACAAACACGTGGGTAACTTCATGACCCTGCTGGACACCATGTCGGAAGCAGGGACCGACGGCCAACCCGCGTCGGCCGGGGCAAAGAAGCCCGTTGCCCAGAAGAGCTTTTTCTCCGCTATTCGCCTTGTAGAAACAAAGTCCGACGAGGACAAAAAGTACAAGCTGTCATATGTCTCTTTCAAGATAACGTTGAAGGTGAACTACGCCATCTGACGAGGGCTCGATTAGCGCGACCAAGAGGACGTCATGGAAAAGTTTTACACCCAGTTCCAGAAGATTCCGATGGCCACCAAGGCCGCCATCGTATTGATCATCATTGGGCTGATGGCAGGCGGGCACTATTACTTCATCTACCTCGATCAGCAGGAGCAACTTGGCCGGCTGGGCAAGAAGCTTTCGGTGCTGGACGAGGAGTTGCAGGAAAAACAGGAAATCGCCGGAAACCTCTCGAAGTTCAAGAAGAAGGTGGAGTACCTGCGTCAGAAGCTCGAGGAAAAAAAGAAGAACTTGCCGGACGACTCCAACATGGATCAACTCTTGAAAACCTTGAACGAGCTGTCCGAAAAATCGGACATTCGCATCCTCAAGTTCGCTCCGCACTCCGAAGTGATGCGCAATTTTTATGCCGAGATACCCGTGTCCATGGACATCGAGGGCAACTACCACGAAATCTTGACTTTCTTCGACAAGATAGCCAAGGAAGATCGCATCATCAACGTCTCGAACATAGTCATGAAATCGCCCAAGATTGCAAGCGGTAAGGTGATGCTCGAGGCTTCCTGCATGGCGAAGACATTTCGCTCGTTACCGCCGCAGGCAGCCGGCACGGGCGTGGAAAAGAAGAAAAGTGGGACAAAGTGAGCCAGAATGCTCGAATCCTCGTCCTTATAAACAGGAAGGGCCGGTTGTGAACACGCAACGCACGAAAATAGTCAGGATCCTTGACCCCCGCCGGGGCCGTGGTTTGCCCGGCCTGGTCCTGCTGAGCTTCGCTGTCGCTCTTTCGTCGGGCGCCTGCGGCAGCGAGAAAAAGAGGCCGCCCGCGCCGGTTACAGCACAGCAGCCCAAGGTGGCCGCGCCGGTTGTCGAGGCGCCGAAAGCCGAGGACGCTTCCGAGACACCCTATGTTTATTCACCGGTCGGCAAGCGGGACCCGTTCAAGTCGTTCTACAAGGTGATCCGCGGGCCGGAGAAGCACGGCCCCGGCACCATTTTGACGAAGTACGAGATCGATCAGCTGAAGTTGACCGCGATCATCTCCGGCATTAGCCGGCCGCGAGCCCAAGTCGAGCTTCCGGACGGCAAGGGGATCGTCATCAAGGTCGGCACGCGGATCGGCAAGAACTTCGGAAGAGTCGTGCGCATCAAGAACGACGAAGTGGTAGTTGCCGAGGATTACCGCGACTGGAGTGGGCGCAAGGTGACCAACTACATTCACATGAAGATCATCAGGGAAAAAATAGAATGATGAAGCAACCGGCGGGAGAGAGATATTATCGATATCAGGGCCGACTTGCCCATACTTGGTGAAGGAGAAGATCCATGGGATCTCGCAAAGTTCTGGTAAGCCTGTTGACGCTGCCTGCACTGCTGCTCGCGGGAGTGGCCTTGGCCCAACCGGCGGCAATCCAGGGGGCGAACAACATCATCACGAAGGTGGAGGTCATATCCGGGCAGCAGGACACCAGGATTGTTTTCAGGGGCGAGAAGACGCCTACCTTTACCGTCTTCAAGCTGAAGAACCCCGATCGCCTGGTGGTCGACCTGATCAACTCGGATTTGAAGGTTGATGTCCCGGCCGGGATCGAGGACGCGCATATATCCAGGATAGCCGGCACCCAGTTCCGGCAGGCGGGCAGCGTGGTCAGCCGCTTCATTATTGGCATGAAGCCCGGGGTGCGCTTCGGGGCCCGCGCGGAGGGATCCGCGCTGGTGGTCACCATTTCGGCTAAGAGCGCGCGCCGTGCCGCCCCGGCCGCGGTACGGGCGCAAGCGCCCGCACCCGCGCAAGCGCCGCGCACCGTGGCGGCGAAAAAAGCGGAGAAAGATTTCCGGGTTGTCCAGAGCCGTGGCGAGCGCGACAAGGCCGGGAAGGTTGCGATCCGCAGCATCGATTCCGGGCATGGCAAGCAGATCACCATCCTGGCCGACCGGGCGATCGAAAACTACGAAGTGCTCGAGGTTTTCTCGCCATTCAGGATAGTTCTCGATGTCTTCGGCGCCTCGATGCCCGAAAAGAAGCTGGAGCGCAAGCTGTCTTCGAAGTACATAAGTGAGCTCAGGGCGGCGCGCCATGCCGGCAAGGTTCGCGTGGTTGTCGATTGTGTCGATGGAAAGCGACGTCCCTACCGGATAGAGAGGCTCAAACGGGGTATTCGCCTGAGCTTCCAAGACAAGCCGCTAAAGACGGCAGCCAAGCCGAAGATCGAGGCCAAGCCGAAGATCGCGGTCAAGCCCATCCTTCCCGTACCTCCACGCAAGGTCGCCGAAGTGAAGGATGTCGACTTCCGGCAGGACGAGAACGAGGCCCGGGTGGTGATCGACTTGCAGGGTGACGCCGAACCGCGGATTACGCACAGCGACGCGCGCTCGGCCGTGCTGCAGATCGACAACTGCAAGATGCCCTTGCTTTTGGAGCGCACGCTGGACACCTCCGAATTCGGCGGCTCGGTGAAGTCATTGAGCGCCTACATGATTCGCGGCGAGAAAAAGGTCAAGCTGGTGGCCGTGACAGGCGGCAGGGTTGCAAACCGCATAGAGAGGCGCAACGGAAAGCTGAACTGGGTGTTCGCCGCGGGTACCAGCGCAGAGAAGAAAACCGCGCGCGATATGCAAGACTCCGCCGGCCGGGGCGAGGCGGCGGCCTATTCCTATGAGCCGAGCCAGGTGGCCGGCTACAGCGTAAGAAGGCCCGAGTTGGCGTCCGGGGCAGGAAGCGGTGTCAGGAAGCGCAGGAAATACCACGGCAAGAGAATCTCGCTGGATTTCAAGGATGCCGATATACACAACATCCTGCGCCTTATATCCGAGGTGGCCAAGCTCAACATCATCACCGGCGACGACGTCAAGGGCAAGATAACCGTGACCATGCGCAACGTCCCCTGGGACCAGGCGCTGGAAATAATCCTCAAGACCAAGAAGCTCGGCAAGGTCCGCCAGGGTAACATCATTCGCATCGCCAGCATGGCCGACCTGGCCAAGGAGCAAGAACTGGCCCAGAAGGCGGCCGAGGCCAAGCTGACTCTCGAGCCCCTGCGGGTCAGGCTGATCCCGGTCAACTACGCGGTCGCCGGGAACATCCAGGCGCAGGTCAAGGATGTCCTCAGCGGGAGAGGCACGGTCAACGTCGATGTTCGCACAAACGTGCTGATCGTCAAGGATATCCTTCAGAACCTGGTCAAGGCCGAGGGCCTGGTGCGCAGCCTGGACACCGAGACGCCCCAGGTTTTGATCGAGGCGCGCATCGTCGAGGCCAACACGCAGTTTGTCCGCGAGGTGGGCATTCAGTGGGGCGGCGATCTGGCTTTCTCCGAGCAGTCCGGCAATCCCACCGGTCTGCCTTTTCCCTCGAGCTTCGTCATGCAGGGCGGCGCCGACGACACCCAGACCATGAGCGACATGAGCGGCACGGCCAATCCCGGCAAGTTCGCCATCAACCTGCCGGCCGCGGTAGGCGCCGGGTCGGGCGGCGCCCTGGGCTTCTTGTTCGGCTCGGCGGGCGGCAGCGCCCACCTCAACCTGAGGTTGAGCGCGCTAGAGAACCAGGGCGCGGTCAAGATCGTCAGCGCGCCCAAGATCACTACCCTGGACAACCAGAAGGCAAAGATTGCCCAGGGAGTATCCATACCCATCAGCGTCGTGTCGGCGGCCGGCGTCAACACGCAATTCGTAGAGGCCAAGCTGGAACTCGAGGTCTCCCCGCACATCACCCAGGAGGGCAGCATCCTGTTGAGCATCAAGGTCAATAAAAACGAGCCCGATTTCTCACGCACCGGCGCGCGGGGCGATCCCACAATCTTGAAGAAAGAGGCCCAAACTCAAGTGCTGGTCAGGGACGGGGACACCACGGTCATCGGCGGCATCTACACACGTAAAACATCCGACACTTTCTCCGGCATTCCGGTCCTTTCCCAGATTCCCGTTCTGGGGTGGTTTTTCAGGAACACCAAGAAGAACGACGAGCGGACGGAGTTGTTGATCTTCATCACTCCCAGAATCGTCAATCGGCTGCGGTCGACGGTTTCACAACGCTGACGGCCGGAAAGACACGGAGGTAAACCATGAAGACCAGAGCGCTATTCTGGATGATGATGGTCGCAACGGTCGGCGGCGTTGTGGGCTGCGTGGACAACGACAAGTCGCTGGTGATTAGCTTCGCGTCGCCACTGAGCGATACCGATTGCCTGGCGCAAATCCAGACGGGAGGTAGCTTCGTATACATATCCCGTGGACTGCTCGACATCGGCCATCCCGCTTTCGGCGGCTACCCGCAGTACTCCAGCTCTTTCCAGATGGAGAATCGACTGGTGGCCAACGCCAATGAGGACATAGGGGAACTGGAAGCCAACGATATTCAGCTCAGGAAGGGAATGGTCTCGTACGAGTGGCTGGACGGGCGTGATGTCCTCGAGGCTCCCGAGAACGCGGTCTCACCGGTTCTCATGCTGGAAAACCAGGTGGAGGTCGATACCTACATAAGCGGCCTGGTGGGTGCCGGCTCGGGCGATTCGCCCGGAGTTATCGTCACGTCCATTCGTCTCGTCTCTCCCCAGGTCGGCTCCTCCCTGATGCTCCTCCAGAATATCGTCAACCCGGTCGACCTCGACCGGGTGGTCCTCGGGTTGCACCTGAGAATCGAGGGAGAGACGCTCGGGGGGCGCGACGTCGAGTCGAATGATTTCGTCTTTCCCATCAGTTTCTGCTCCGGCTGCCTGGGCACGGGAACCAGTGCCTGCAAGGATGAAAACGGTGCCGACATCTTGGACATAAACGGCAACCCGATCTACCCCGGTTGCCGCCCCGGGCAGGACACCAACGCTGACCTCACCTGTGCGGACATCACGGGAAACTGATCGCTAAGGATTTCTCCCTTCCTGTTGACAAACCCCTAATGTCTCGGATACAAGTTGTTCGCGGAACTGGCGGGAGCGGTTGACGCCATGGTTGACGACGTCCTCGAGACACAGACGCTGGCGTGGGTGTATCTGGAACAGGGGCATCCGGAAAGGGCGGCTGGAATCTTTGAGCGGCTGCTTGGCGCGGATCGGGACAACGAGTCGGCGGCCAGGGGCTTGGCGAGTTGCCGCGACCTGCTGCGCGCTCGCGGAAGAGAGGTTGGTATGGCGCAAGGGAAGAGGATCGCGGTATTGCAGCAGATGCTGGCCCGGCTTACCGGGACACGGGTCCCGGTGGATGCTGCGAAAATAAGCGTGAGGGCAGGCGCGGTCCCTGAGCGGATAGACCCCCGGGAGAAAAAGCTGCGCCTGCTCAGGTTGATGCTGGATCGCCTCAATGGTTCTAGCTAGGAGGAATTCGATGTCTTTTCAGGAAGAATTGCAGGCAATTTGCAAACAGGTTCCGGGCATCCGTTCGGCTGTTGTCATGAATCTCGACGGCCTTATCGTTGCACGCCAAGACGAGAGCCAGACGCCGCCGGACATAGAGATACTATTGATAGAATTGACCAACTCATTGAAACAGGCAATTCAGGCCGCGGCCAGCGTCGACGGCGGAGCCGTCCGTGAATATTCGCTTTCCATGGAGAACGGCGAATTGATAGTGCGCCTGCTTTGCGACGAGCACTTCGTGGCCCTGTTGACTGGGCCCGAGGCTTTGGTCGGCCGCGGTCGCTATGCTCTCAGGGTCCATGCCCAGCCGCTGATCGACGAGCTCTCGTAGAGTTGCCCGGAGAATCCGATGTATTCCACGAGCGATTTGCGCCGCGGCCTGAAGATCGAGCTGGACGGCGAGCCATACATAGTTCTGGAATTCCAGCACGTCAAGCCCGGTAAGGGAGGGGCTTTCGTCCGCACCAAGATCAAGAACCTGAACACGGGCAATGTCATCGATCGCACCTTCAAGTCAGGGGACAAGGTCGACAAGCCGGACATGGAAGAGCGTGAGATGCAGTTTCTCTACCGTAGCGGAGACGAGTACTATTTCATGGACAACGGCTCCTACGAGCAGCAGTTCATTCACCAGGACAACCTGCAAGGCGTACGGGATTTCCTCGAGGAAAATGTCCAGGTGACGGTGCTATTCCATAACGGCAAGCCGATAGCGGTCGAACTACCCAACTTTGTGGAGTTAGTGGTCGTCAATACGGATCCGGGAGTCAAGGGAGATACAGCCAGCGGCGGGACGAAGCCCGCCGAACTGGAAACGGGCGCCAACATCCAGGTGCCTCTTTTCATCAAGCAGGGGGAAAAGATCCGTATCGATACCCGAACGGGACAATATGTCGAACGGGTCAGATAATAAACCGCGCTATCAGCATTTCAATTTTTCACAAAAAGAAATTGACTGCACAGCAGAATCCGGGTTAAGATCAAAGGTTGGCGACATTGGCGGAAGTGTCCGCGAAAAAAGGGTTTTTTCGTGGCGCGTTAAATCTTTTCAGGGCTGATCGTGGCGATTAACAAGAACAAAATAAACGACAACGCGCTCAAGTTCATTCAGAAAGGCCAGATCAAGAAGGCCATTCGCGAGTATGAGAAGATCCTCGCGGAAGATCCGAACGACGTTCGCACCCTGCTTAAAAAGGGCGATTTGCTTGTCCGGGTCGGCGACAAGGAGCAGGCGGTTGATACCTACCTGATGGTAGCGGCCACCTATTCGCAGCAGGGGTTTCACCTGAAGGCGGTGGCGGTTTTCAAGCAAATCCTCAAGATCGAAAATACTCGCGTCGACGTCAATTTGCACCTGGCCGAAGAGTACCAGAAGCTGGGCATTATCGGCGATGCGATGTTGCACCTGCAGATTGTGGCCAATGCCTATGAGCAGCAGAACCTGTCACGCGAGTCACTCGACATCTTGCGGCGCATAGTCGATCTCGACCCGGACAACATCGCCAGCCGGATCAAGCTGGGGGAGATGTACTCGCGGGAAGAGATGATCCCCGAGGCAGTGGGAGAGTTCACCAGGGCGGCCGAAGACCTCAAGAGCGCCAACCGGATCGAAGACTACATAAAGGTGGCCGAGCGGCTGATCTACCATGACGCCTCCAATGTCGCCTTGATCAAGGAACTGGCCAATATCTACCTGCAGCGGGGCGATACCAAGCGGGCACTCGGAAAGTTACAGATTTGCTTCAAGACAGACCCCCGCGATCTCGAGGTGCTTGGAATGCTGGCCTTGGCTTTCCAGGAGCTCAACCAGATATCCAAGACGGTCTCGGTATACAAGGAGATGGCCAACATATATCGCGAGCAAGACGCCGTCGACGAGATGCAGCAGGTGTATCGACGCATCCTGGAGATCATTCCGGACGATCAAGATGCGCGGCAAGCCCTGTCTCAAGGGGTGTCGGCCGAAGATCCACGGGCTCGGGATCCCCTGTTCGCCGACATGCAGGAAGACCGGGATCTGGGTGCGGGTGTGAAAGGCACCCTCACGTTACCTACGGCCTCGTTGCCCATTTCGTCGCCGGATGATTTCGCACTGGATGATGAATCCGATATCGCCTTCGAAGAAGAGCCCGAAGAAGGCGTGACGGTGGAACAGTCTTTCAGTGATTTTGCCGCTGAAGGGGCCACCATAGGCGAAAGCCTGACGGTCGACCAGGCGATCTCCCCGCGGCGGGCGCCGGCAGCAGAGGATGATGCCAGAGAGACAATATCCAGGCTGTTGACCGAAACGGATGTGTATATAAAGTACGGCCTGCAAAACAAGGCCTTCGACCACCTCAGCAAGATCTTCACCCTGGATCCGAACAACATCGAGGCCCACGAGAAGCTGAAGGACATCTATATCAATGCCAACCAGCTGGATCACGCCGCCCAGGAATTGCTCACGCTGACTCATATCAACAAGCGCATCGGGCGCTTCAATGAATGCCGCGCGCACCTGCGCTCTTTGCTGACCATGTTCCCCGATCACAGCGAGGGCCGGGCCTTGGTCAGGGAACTGGATGGACGGGACATTGCGCCTCCCGCGGCTGCGGCGGCGTCCGGGCAAGCTGAACTCCGGGAGGCTCCGGACGTCCTGGTGCTCGACCAGGACAGCACGGTCAGCCTCGGCCGTGAGCAGGATCTTCCAGGGATGGATATCGACGTCGAGATGGACGACCTGGTGGGTGAAGAGGAAGAGGCTCCGACCATGATCGCCGAACGGGCGGCTCTGGACTACGAGATAGGCGATGCCTTGCGAGGCGAGGCCGCCGGCGAGCCGCCCGCAGTCGAGGAGTTTTTGTCGCTGGACTACGACGGAACCGAGGAAACGGTCGAGGCCTCTGCCTTGGATATTGGCGATTACCCCCCCGTCGGGCCCGAGATCCTGGGGGAGCCCGAGATCTTGGAAGAGCCCGAGATCTTGGAAGAGCCCGAGATCTTGGAAGAGCCCGAGATCTTGGAAGATCCCGAGATCCTGGAAGAGCAAGAGGCCGAGATTTCAGGCGAACCCGAGATCGTCGAACTCTTGGACGAACCGCAAACCACCCGGGAGAGGCTGCCCGCCGCGAATGAAAGGCAGGCAGAAGAACAACTGATCGAGTTCTGCGGGGAAGATGACTTTTTCGACCAGTCGCAAGTCGGCCTCGTGTCGGTGCCGGCGGCGGAGGGCGGGCCGGTTGTCGACGAGCTGGCGGAACTTCCTGCAGCGGTTGACGAGTTTGAACCCGAGACGACCGAGGTTGCCCATAAGGCTCAACCGTTCCAACTCGAGCCGGCGGCCGAGCCTATTGGGGAGGCTCTCGACGGGGATCTCGAGGATTCGCTCGAGGAGATCGATTTCTTCATTCAGCAGAACCTGCTTGACGAAGCCGGCGACGAGATCGAGCGGCTCATGCAGGAGTATCCGGATAACCCAGAGGTCGCCGAGCGTCACGAAAAGATTCAGCGCCTGCAACAGGGGGAGAGCCCCGGCGCCCAGATGTTACCAGAAGAGATGGAAGGCCCTTTCGACCTGGCGGCCGAAATCGAACGCGAGGTGGGAGACGACGTCGCGCCCGTTCCCCTGGACGAAGATTTTCAGTACAGCTTCGATGACGTGTTCTCCGAGTTCAAGAAGGGGGTCGAGAAGGTGGTGGACAAGGAGGATTCGGCCACCCATTATGATCTCGGCATAGCCTACAAGGAGATGGGTCTTATCGATGATGCGATCAGCGAATTCGGCATCGCTGCCCATGATCACTCCAGGAGTTCTGCGGCCCTCAACATGATCGGGCTGTGTTACCAGGAAAAAGGGCAGTTCAGCGAGGCCATCAACCGTTTCAAGGATGCGCTGCACGGAGCCGATGTCACCGAGCAGGCGGCCACCGGTGTCTACTACGAGATCGGGCGCACTTATGAATTGCTCGACGATCCAAAAGAGGCGCTGTTCTACTTCAAAAAGGTACACAAGCGCGATCCCGGGTTCAGGGAGGTTGCGGCCAAGATAAAGATTCTCTCGAAAGGAGACGCGGCGACGAAGAACGAGCCGAACAAGGGTGACAAGCCAGGTAAAGCGGCCAAGTCCAAAAGCAATATCTCTTACATGTAGCCGGAACGATGAACTACCTAGCCTATTTTCAGCTGAGCCAGGAGCCCTTTTCGAACGCACCCGTCACTCGTTTCTATTACAACAGCGTGCAGCACTCGCAGGCCATGGTGCGCCTGATGTTTTCGGTGAACAACATGCGCGGTCTGGCCCTGTGCGTGGGCAACATCGGCGCCGGTAAAACGACGCTGGCACGGAGAATGCTGGACAACCTTCCCGAGAGCCAGTTCGAGGCGGCGCTTTTGGTGATCATCCATGCCGGCATCACGGCCTCGTGGCTTCTCAGGCGCATCGCGCTGCAGCTCGGAGTGCAGAGCCCGGCCGAGGACAAGCTGGCGTTGCTCAGCCAGCTATACCAGCGATTGGTGGAGATCTACGAGCAAGACAAGAAGGCGGTTGTACTGATCGACGAGGCCCAGATGCTCCAGTCGCGGGAGTTGATGGAAGAGTTCCGTGGCCTGACCAACCTCGAGGTGCCCGAGCGCAAGCTGATTACCTTCGTTTTCTTCGGGCTGCCCGAGCTCGAGAATAACCTGATGCTCGACCCGCCCCTGGCGCAGCGCGTGGCGGTGCGTTACAAGCTGGAGCCCTTTCATCTCGAGTCGGTCGAGGCCTACATAAAGCACCGTCTCAGGATGGCGGGTTCGAAGAAGATGCTTTTCACCAGTCAGGCGGTGGAGTTGATCCACAAATACAGCCAGGGAATTCCGCGCCTGATCAACACGCTGTGCGACAATGGTCTCTTCGAGGCGGCCCTGGCGCGCCGCTCGGTGGTCGACAGCGGACTGGCCGAGCAGGTGGCGGCCTCACTCGGGCTGAACCGCAAACAGGAGGTTCCCGAGGCGATCGAGGCCCGCCGCGAGGCCGGAATAGTGATCCCCGAAGAATCCAGCGCAGGCAGGATCCAGGCAACGGGCACGAAAGCCGTTACAATGGACGAAATCGACAGTTTCCTTGACAGGCTGGGCAAGCCGTAGTACCTCCTTTTTTGTCTGCTGTCTGGTATATTCAGGAAAAGGCCGGAACATGGGAGGTGGCTGACCGTTCGGTATTCCTCATGCGGGTGTAATTCAGAGGTAGAATGCAAGCTTCCCAAGCTTGACGTCGTGGGTTCGACTCCCATCACCCGCTTGCTGTAGGGCAGCCTCAATCGCCCCGGGAGCGGTTGAGGCTTTTTTTGTTGTTTTTTTCGGGTGTCGCTTTGCGTAAAAAAGCTTCGCGGGTTCTTGCGCTGATCGTGGCGGTCTTCCTGATTCTGCTGGCCGGTGGGATTGCCTTTCTGAAATCCGACTACGCCGCCGGGCGGATGTGCTCGATGGTGCGCACGGGCCTCTCGGCCGAACTGGGTCTTCCCGTCTCCAGCGGCTCCTGTACCATCGGGCTTTTACCATTCGGCCTGGCGAGCCGGGGGCTTACGGTTCGCGGGAGCGACGGAGGGATCCTGCTGCGGGTCGAGCGGCTGACGGTCGAGATGGACTCGTTGGCTCTGCTGGTCGGCAGGATCCGGATAACCCGGGTGAAGATCGATAAACCCGAGATTCATCTCAGGTTCGCCGGCGGGCGCATTGTTGACCTACCTGCTCTGACATCCAGCGGCCAGACGGGCTCGGACGCGGGCAGCGAGCTGTTGCCGGGCCGTGTCGAGATTAACGGCGGACGCATCGAGCTGAAGATTGGAGAACAAGCCAGCCTGCGGCTCGATAACGTGCGCGCCAGTGCGGCAATCGAAAACGGCAAACAATTGGAGATGACCCTGAACGTGGGCGCCGGCTTGTTCGAACCACAAGATCTGCCGGGAGGCGCGCTGCGGATCGACGACGTTAAACTACTGGGCGGGTGGCGCAAGGGTACATTCCGGCTGGATCGCCTTGGGATCGCGGCCTCGGGCTTCGACCTCGAGGCGCACGGCATCGTCAAGACCGGGGCCGGTTTGATCCCCGAGATTCGGCTGACCTCAACCATTCCTCTGGCATTACTTAAAAGCTACCTGCCGTACTTGCCGTCCGTCAGCGGGAAGGCGGTCGTGACGGCCGATATGTCGATGACCGGCGCTCTGTTGCAGCTGGCCGGCGAACTGCACATCGATCAGCTTGGCATTGCCGGGGCCCGGGACGTCAATCTGCGAACGGGCTTCAAACTCGATATGGGCTCGCTCGATCTGGCCCATCTCGAGCTGACTTCCGGGAAGGGATCGATAACGGGAGACGCCCGGCTGGCCTTGCACGATCCCTGGTCGTTCGAGGGCAAGCTGGATATCGAAAAGATCAATCTGGGCGAGTTGCTTGCTGCACTCGAGGCGCAGGCCACGCCCATTTCGTTGCAGGCGGGCGGCAAGATCGATTTCCACGGAAAAATCAGGGGCAAGAACGGGGCATTCGTCATCGCCGCATCCCGCCTGGATATTGACAGGTTCTCGGTGCGTGCCAAGGGGCGCCGCCCTCCCGTCCTCGGCTTCGGTAAGGGAAAACTGCGGGCGACGACGGCGATCACCGGGCGCCGGCTGCACCTGTCGTCGTTCAAGCTGGCTGTCGGCGAGTCGCGAATCGAGGGCGGCGGCAAGCTGTATTTCAAAGACGGCCGCGCTTCCGCCGAAGTCAGCGCTCCCAAGCTGAACATCGAAGACTTCTCGATCGCCGATCTCGTCATTGGCGGCCTGGGCTCGGCCAGCGCCCGTCTGGACGGGTCGCTTGCCGAGCCGGACTTGAAACTGGGGCTCGACCTGCAGCAGGTGAGTTGTGCAGCGCGCACGATCGGCTCTTTGCGCGGGACGCTCAGGTGGGCCGAAGACCAGTTGCGCATCGACAACCTGGCCATGGCCGGGCGCGGCGGGACGGTCTGGCTGAACGGCAAGTTGGGGACGCGATCGCCCTATCCCCTGGGCCTGGTCGCGGACATCGGTGGCGGGCGCATATCCCAGGTCATCGCCCTGGCAAGCGGCAGGCCGCCTCCTGTGTGGATCAAGGGGCGGATTGGAGGCAGGATAAAGGCGACCGGGGACATTGCCTCTCCGGCTCTCGACTTCAGGCTGGCTTTCGGGGATGTGCACCTGGGAGGCCAGGTGTTCGAGGAGGGTGGCATCGCGGGCCGGGTCGAGCACGGCGCCTGGCATCTCGATTTGTTCGAGGCGCGCATGGGACCGGGCTGGCTGTTCGCCCGCGGCGACATCTCTCGCGACCTGCAACTCGACCTGTCCGCCTACTCCACCGGACTGCGGGCGGCATCCTTCCGACCGCTGGTGGGCCTTGTCGGGATACTGGATTTCAGGCTCGATCTGCACATCAGCATCAAGGGACCGCTGCGTTCTCCGTCGTTCGAGGGCTGGGCCAAGAGCTACGATACCTACGTGCGCGGCGAGAAAATGCCGGATTCTTCCGTCTCCGCCCGGGCAACGACCGAGGCCGTGCAGATCGAGGGCCGCTTTCTCGGTGGCGAGGCCGTGCTTGCCACGCGGGCCGAACTGCGCAAGGACTTGCCTTTTTCGGCCCGGCTGCGGTTCGGCACACGCCGTCTGGGCGAGTTTCTGCCGCGCCTGGCGGCGGGGCGGCGAAGGCGCGGCGCCGTTTCGGGGAGTCTGGAGGCGCATGGACTGCTTCTGGTTCCGGGCATGATCGAAAGCCTTTTGAAGATCGACACGCTCTCGGTGGAGTCGGCCGGGATCAGGCTGGCCAACAAGGCGCCAATCGAGGTCGATTTGAAGGGCGCTGACTTTGAGATCAGCAAGTGCGAGATAACAGGCAGCCGGACGGAGTTCCATATCACAGGTGCTGGAGAGCTCCTGCGCGGACCGCGCCTCGAAATCGAGGGCGCCGTCGACCTGGCCCTGTTGCCGACCTTGTTCGAATTCCTGCCGCGGGCCGCGGGCCACGCCGAGCTGAAGCTGTCTCTCGCGGGCCCCTGGAGAGACCTGCGGCTGTCCGGATCGCTTGCCTTTGCGGCGGACTTCCTGCGCATTCGCGGATTTTCGCAGGATCTAAGCAAAGTGACGGGTCGCTTGCGAATCGAGCCTCACACGCTCGAGATCACACGCCTGGACGGCACGCTTGGAGAAGGGCGTTTCACCGGCCTGGGCAACCTGCAGCTTTCGGAAAACAAACTTTCAGATATCGCCCTGAGCTTCGAAATCGACCGTGTGCGATATAACCTGAACAAGAAGCTCTGGGGCAGGGGCACGGGAACCCTCAGTCTCAAAGGCCCGCCGGAAAAACTGGTTTTGTCGGGGCAGGTGAGGATTCTGGAGGGATCTTTTCGCGAAAAGTTCTCGCTGGATTCCCTCTCCCGGGGCATATTCCGCAGGCATTTGGCGAGCGCCAATGTCTACTCGAAAGAGAAAGAGTTTCTGGCCTTCGACCTGGGTTTGGTCATCCCCGGAAAGTTTCAGCTGGAATACGATTTGGACCTGATCAAGTTCCAGGCCGAGATGCGCGGTAACTTGCGGGTGTGCGGGACCATCGAGCGGCCGGGCCTCACGGGGGACGTCGAAGCGCTGAATGGATCGGTAAACTACCTGAGCAAGGATTTTTCCATACAGTCGACTCACGTTCAGTTCAGCGATTGCTATTCAATCAGCCCGCGGGTCGAACTACTGGCATCGCTCACGGAGACTATTCAGCGAGAGGAAGAAAAGGGCGGTGAGACTGAATATCATGTCGACCTGCGCGTCACCGCCGAGAGCGACGCAAAGCCCGAGATCTCACTAAAGAGCGATCCGCCGCTCGACGAGCGCGATATCGTCACACTGCTGACCTTCGGTATAACCAGCCGAGACGTCGAGGCGTTAAAAAGCGAGGATCTGGTCGGGCTGGGCGGAGAGATCCTCTCTCGCTCTTTGAAGTTGGACGAGAAGCTGCGAACCGTGTTTCCCTTTCCTCCCGAGGTCATCCAGCCTAAATATCTGCGTGTTCGCAGCCGCTATTCCAGCAGCACCAGCAGCGAGCGCAGCGGAGCGATCTCGCCGCGCCTCGAGATCGGGGCTCGCTTGCGCTTGATCAGCGACGACCTCGAGTTGGATTACGGCCGCTCTTTATACGACGACGCCGACCAGAACCTGGATCTTACCTATCGCCTGTCAAAGAGAGTGTCCACCCGGCTGCGTTGGGAGAACGACGTCGAGCAGGACTCGCCGCTGGTGAACATGGGCAACCTCGGGCTGGATCTCAAGTTCCAGTGGGAGTGGTAGCATGAAGCTCCGGCTGGTTGTCGGCGTGTTTCTTATGGCCTTGAGCTTCACGGCTCAGGCGGGGGAGAGGCAAATGGACTTTCTCCGGGGGCGCCGGGTCAAGTCGATCCACTTTGAGGGAAAGGGGTTGACCACGCCGGAGGGGCTCAACTACGTCGAGGTACATGTCGGCGACCGTTTCTCGCCCAGGGCCGTGCGCCGCTCGGTCAAGCTCCTATACTACATGGGTCTCTTCGGGCAGGTGCGCGCCCTGGCGCGGGCCGAGGGCGACGGAGTCGGCCTGACCTTCGAGCTGGTCAGGAAACGCAAGGTCCTCTCGGTTGGCTTCTTCGGCAACGATGTACTCGATGACGACGCTTTGCACAGGTTGAGTCGCCTGGAGCGGGGTGACGAGTATGATCGCTGGAAGATGGAGGCGGCCGCGACGGATATGCTCGAGCAGTACCGCCTGCACGGCTATCGCCGCACGCAAGTGGTCTCGAAGGCCGAAGGGCCCGCAGATGGAGATGTCGCCGTAAATTATTATTTTCAGGAAGGGCCCCCGACTCGCATCTCGCGCTTCTGGTTCAAGGGGCAACTGGCATTTGGCACCAAGCGCCTTGAACGGGTCATGAAAATGGATCAAGGCGACGTGCTCGATGGACCGGCTCTTGGCAAGGCAATCGTCCGGCTGCGCGACTTCTACCGGAGCCGGGGCTATCTGGAGGCGCGCATCAAGGATCCGAAGCTGGATTATGATCTGCAGGCCTTGTGGCTCGTCGTGCCGATCGAAATTTCCTCGGGACCGATGGTGTCATATCGCTTCGAGGGCAATCAGGTGTTGAATTCCAAGACCCTCGGGAAAGAGATCCTCTCCAGGAAAACAGCCGATTTCAATCCTTTCGTGCTGGATGATCTGAGCGAGCGCCTTCAAGACCTCTACCGGCGCCGCGGGTTTGCGAGGGTAGTAGTGACCTATCGGGTCGAGCGCGACCAGGCCGCTAGGCGCAAGGAAATAATCTTCATGATCGCCGAGGGCAACCGGGTCACGGTCAGGGATATCGACTTTCAGGGCAACACGGCTTTCTCCGACGAGAAGCTCCGCGCATATATCTTCGACGCGCAGCTGGATGCCATCCCCCAGTCGCTCGTCAACCAGCCGGTCGATCGCGGCGATCTCGATCCCCTGGGCGGATCGCATCCATTGAGCGGCGTCGAGCGGCGCGTCAACCGGCCGCAGGGTTTTTTATTCGAGCTGGTGCCGGAGACGGTCTATTTGCGCGAGCCGTACGAAAAGGCGCTTGGAAAGATCGGCGATCTCTACCGCAGCCAGGGTTACCTGGAGGCGCGGGTGGATCCCCCCTTGCTGTCCTACGACGCCGGCGGTTCGAACCTGTACATTACGATCCCGATCCACGAAGGAATACAGACGCGGGTAGAGTCGGTCTCCTTCGAAGGCAACCAGTTTCTCTCCTCGCCGCGCCTGTTCGATGTGGCCGCCCGATCCACCGGCCCGGTTCGCCCGGGCGGGCCATTGGATCTGTACGGCGTCGAGCAACTCAGGTTGGCGCTGGTTCGTACCTATGCGCGGGAGGGATACATCTACTGCCGGATCGGGCAACGCATCGGCTATTCCGGCGACCGCAGTCTGGCCGAGGTGGTATACACCATCAACGAGGGGCCGCAGGTAAAAGTCGGGCGCGTGCTCATCAGGGGAAGTGTTCTGACTGATCCAGCCGTTTTCCGGCACAGCCTGACGCTTCACGCCGGAGGAATTTTCTCGCCCGACCAGGCGGCGGCCAGCCGGGAGGCGCTTTACCAGCTCGAGATCTTTTCCGGTGTCGACATCAAGCTGCTCGATCCCGAAGTGCCCCGGGCCGAGAAGGACATCGTCGTCTCGGTTCGCGAGCGCTTGCCGCATTCGATCTCCATCAGCCCCGGACTGTCATCGGCGGAGGGCGTGCGCCTGCAACTGGGATACAGCCAACGAAACCTTTTCGGCTATGCCCTCGAGTTCGTCGGACGCGCCAAGGTCAACTACCTGGTCTTCTACCCGCTCTACAGCCAGTGGGAGGATCGCTACAAGAAGATGTCGTTTTGGGAGGGCCTCGAGGGGTTTGTGCTGGCCGGACTACACTGGCCGCGGGCCTGGGCGCTGGACATGGACCTGGCCGCCAGGGTCGACCTGCTGGCCCTGCAGGATCACGCCATTTCCCACGATCTGACCAAGGTTTCGATCGTCCCGGGCGTCGATCTGAAGTTGAGCGACAACCTGTCGTTCAGCACCGAGTTCGAGCTGGAGTACGACAGGTTGGGATGCATCGGGGTCGAGTGTGGCGGGCCGACGCAGAAGTATCTGCGCTACGACGAGGGCAGCCTGTTGCTGGGCGTGTTGCGCCCCAAGCTGTCCTGGGACAAGCGCGACAACATTTTCAGTCCCCACTCCGGCGGCCTGCTGGCCATGCGCGCCGAATTGGCCGACAACCTGTTGCCCGACCGCCAGGTGTTGTTTCTGAAACTCGACGGCACGGCCACCGGCTACATTCCCCTGGGCCGCGCCGTGACGCTGGCCGTCTCGCTGCGCGCGGGCATAATTTTCAACCTGAGCGCCGACTCGAAGACGCCTTCGCACAAACTCTTCTGGCTGGGCGGGCGCAACTCGGTGCGCGGCTTCGAGGAGGAAGGGCTGATCCCGGCCGATCAGCGCAATCCCGATCATCCAAGCTCTGCCTGTGTCTACGTGGAAGAGGGTGACCAGAAAAAGTGCGTCTCGCTGGGTGGCAACGTGCTTATTAACTTCAAGAGCGAGCTTCGTTTTCCGCTGATCCCCGACATTCTCCAGGGGGCCATATTCGTAGACCTGGGCAACCTGTGGGTCAAGCCGCAAAACTTCAACCCCTTCGATCTGCGCCCGACGGCCGGCCTGGGACTGCGCCTGGTGACTCCGGTCGGCCCGCTGGCCTTCGACTTGGCCTTCAACCTCGATCCGGACACCTCCCGCGAGGAGGAGGTCTGGATGCTGCATTTCAACATCGGCGTGTTCTGAAATTGCCTCAGGGCACTACGTGAAAGTCGCAGTCGATGTTCAGATCGTCCATTTTCTTCCATAGATCGGACAGGTCGTTGTAAAGAATGATCATGTCGTGCAGCCGCCCCCGGGTGTCCATTACGTGCTTTTTGAAAACGGCCTCTTTTTTGAAACCCAGTTGCTTGAGTATGGCGATGGCCTCGTTGTTGTCGTCGCGGACCTCCGACTGAATCTTCTGGATGCCGCGCAGGACCGCCCGGTCGCACAACTCGCGCAGCAGGATATTGCCCAGGCCCTTCTTACGCAGCTTGGGGTGGATGACGGCCCTGATCCTGGCAACGTGAATCGACCAGCCGTGTCTCTCGGTGTGTAGGGTCGCGTCGGCCACCACGCGCTCGTGATCGTTTTCTTTCTGTATTGCCAGGATCGGCAAGACCTGGTCGTAATCCAGGTTTAAACACCAGTTGCTGATCACCTCGCGCTGGCTGACGTCATGCTTGAAGAAACGGCGATCCTTGGCCGGCAACTCCATGAAGAAGTTGTGCAGCCTGTCGCGGTCGTCCTTGCGCATCGGCCGCAGCCAGATCTCCCGGCCGTCGTTGAGCTCGAAGCGCTTGGGATAATCTGAAAGATCCGTTAATTCTCCACCCACGAACATGCTTCCCTCCCGGCGTCATAAAGCCTACAGCACCGTGAAAAAAGAAACCGCCTGCCGTCAGCTTTCCCGGGCGTTTGCAGTGTTGCGCCCGACGATCTGCTCGATCAGCCGCATCGATTCCTCATCGAAGTTGACGAACTCGATGCCCATCCCGGATGGCATGTCTTTCGACTTGCCAAAATCGTCGCCGGACTCCGGTTTGTTGGCCCTGACCACTTTGCCCAGGCCCTCGATCAGCTTGGCCCCGTTGCGCAGGTAGAACTGCAGGTAGACCAGGCTGCCCTCTTCCCGGACTTCGTCCGTCTTGATGAACATGCCTCCGATGCTTATGTTTACCGAGTATTCAGATAAAAAGTCGTCCAGGGTATCGAAGCGGTACTGGATCAGAAGCGATAGCGGCACACGCGGATAGCGCCGACGGTTCTTGTCGTCGCTGGATTTATCACTCATGGGCGCTCCCTTGCGTTCTTTACCTACGAGGCAGAAGTGTATTCCATGCCGGGCGTATTGGTCAAGAGGCGGTTTTCTTTACAGCTTAGCCGGCGGGGTCTTACAATGGTCTTCATGGCGGCCGACCACGAACAGGTAGGAATGCGCACGCTGACGATGGGTTCGCCATCTGCTGCGGGCCTCAGCCTCCAACGCTGCAGTCTGGTCGAGGTGGAGGGCCCCGAGCCCGGCAAGACCCACCCCTTGGGGCCGGGCCGGACCGTGGTGGGAAAGAGCCCGGAATGCGACCTGGCCATCACCGACGTGACGGTCAGTCGCCAGCACTTCGAGATCGTCAACGACGGCCAGCGCTTTCTGGTCAGGGACATGGGCAGCACCAACGGCACGCGTCTGGACGGCGCCGAGGTCAAGGAGGCCTACCTGCGGCCGGGTATGTTGCTTTCGGCCGGCGAGGTAGTGCTGCGCTTCCAGACGGAGTACGACCCGGTCCAGATCGCCCCCTCGAAGAAGGAGTCGTTCGGCGATCTGCTGGGCCGCTCGCTGCGCATGCGCGAGATATTCGCCCTGCTACTAAAAGTGGCCCCGACGGACGCAACCTTGCTGCTTACGGGAAGCACCGGCACCGGCAAGGGGGCCGCGGTGAGGGCGTTTCATGAAAAGTCAAACAGGCGCCGCGGGCCCCTGGTTGTGGTCGATTGCGGCGCCATCGCGCATAACCTGATCGAGAGCGAACTGTTCGGCCACGTCAAGGGCGCTTACACGGGTGCCAGCGCCCTGCGAAAGGGGGCGCTGGAAGTCAGCCGCGGCGGCACGCTGTTCATCGACGAACTCGACGATCTGCCCCTCGACCTGCAGCCAAAGCTGCTCAGGGCGCTCGAGGAGCGGGTGTTCGTGCGCCTGGGGGCCAACCAGCCTATTAAATTCGACGCCCGGGTGGTGGCGGCCAGTAAAAAGGATCTCTGGCAGGAAGTCGCCGCCGGGCGTTTCCGAGAGGATCTCTACTTTCGCCTCTCGGTGGTGACTGTGCGTCTGCCGCTTCTCAGGGAGCGCCCCGAGGACATCGAATTGCTGTTCGACAGTTTCACAATCGACCGCGGTCTGAAGTTTTCAGACCTTCCGCCCGAGGCGCAGGGCCGCTGGCTGAGCCACTCCTGGCCGGGCAACGTGCGCGAACTGCGCAACGCGGTCGAACGCAGCCTGGCCCTCGAAGGCGACGGCCTGGCCGGTGCCCTTTCGGGGCCTGCGCAGGCGGCCCAGGCCGCGGCAGGGCAGGTGGGCCTGCTTCCCGACTACGTGCTGCCCTTCAAGGAGGCCAAGGAGAAGCTTCTTTCGGCCTTCGAGCGCGAGTACATCCGACGCCTGATGGCGCGCTCCAAGGGAGGAGTGGCCGGGGCCGCGCGTCTGGCCGGCATCGACCGCAAGCACCTCTACAAGTTGATGGAGAAGCACGGCCTGGGAAGATCGGACCTGAAGAAGAGCGGTTAGTGCCGCGGTTTTTGCGGTACCTGGTTAGCAATGGTGCCGCGTTATGCTGTGCATTGTCAGTGTTGACAAGTGGCGGCGTGCCTGCTCAAATTGGCGAAACGACGAACCACAGGGAGAATTATTATGCGAGGCTGGATTATAATGGTGGTACTTCTGGCGTTCGGGGCGGCAAACATCGATTGCGGTGACAACGGGCCTGAGATCTCGGTGGGTGTGAACGTCCGCAACCTGTGCCAGACGCCGGTTTCGGGTGAGAACGAAGACCGCTGCGTCGATGATTCACAGTGCAATGGAGGGTTCTGCTGGCGCCCCGACCCGCAAGCTTGTACAGGCGACAACGATTGTCTGGGCGATGACGACGTGTGCACCGGCGGGCACTGCGAACAAGCCTGCACAGACGACGCCAACTGCGAATTAGGATCCTTATGCACCTGCGGTGCGCGCGGTTTTTGTCACTTTTGTCATGTGAAAGAAGACTGCGCGGCCACTGAGAGTTGTGATAACGGCCGGTGTCACGTAACTTGCGCGGATCAAAGTACATGCGAGGCTACGGAGGCCTGTGAAAACGGCTGGTGTCAAGAGACATGCACAGTGGACATCGACTGCGGGGCCGCGCATAAGTGCGATAATCAGCTATGTAAAGAAGACTGCTCGGCAGACAGCGATTGCGCCGCGGGCGAGCACTGCAAGGATGGATCATGCACCAACAGCCTGTGCTTGAAACGCGGCTTCTGCCGCAACTGCCAGACGGACGGCAACTGCGGCGACGGGGAGAGCTGCGATCACGGCTGGTGCCACAAGAACTGCTCGGCGGACGGCGACTGCGCCGTCAGTGAACACTGCGTGGGAGGTATTTGCCGCAAGCCGCGGATCGACGGAACCGAGTTCAACATCTGCAACACGGGCAACAAGGATCTTACGGTCTACCTCGACCAGGCGAAACTCTACGGCCAGTCCGACGCCTGCGCCTTCGCCAACTGGTCGTGGGCGCCGGCCGGCCAGGCCAGCGTCAAGTTGGGCCCCGACGATTGCGGCCTGAACTTGCGGGTGGAGTTCTCGCCCTCTGAAGTAGGCGATTACCACGCCTTCATCGAGATCTACTCCAACGCCTCCAACAGTAACCCGATGCCGATTGTCCTCTACGGTCAGGCGGTGGAAGCCGCCTGTGAAGAGTCGCTCGACGGGAACTGCCTGCCGGCTTGCTCCTTCACCGAAGAAGACGCCCAGAATCTGATAGATGCCAAGGACGATCCCGGCTGTTCTTGATTGCAGTTTCGCTGACCGCTACTCGACAGCCATCAACTCGCACGAGAAATTGAAGGTGGCGAAGTAGCCGTTTAGGAACTTGAAGTTGCACTGGCCGGACATGCCCTTGCCGGCCTCGTCCCCGCCGCTCGATATCTTGCAATCGTTGCCGTCGAAATCGGGCCACTGTTCGCCGCCGCCCGGTCGGGTGAGCTGAATTCGATCGAGAAAGTCTTGCGACTCGAAATGGCTCCCCTCGACCTGCGCCAGCCCGTCGGTATCGATGAAGATACGGGCGACCCAGTTCTGGCCGCCCCCTTCGTTATCGATCACATAGTGAATGACGATTCCCGGGGTGGGAGGCGGGTAGAGATCGCATTTTATCGTGGTGTAGTGGCAGTCGACAAGCTCGCACTCCGAGCCGCAGATGCCCCCGCAATCGTCACCGCAACTCAGCGTGGAAAGCGCCGCGACACAAGCCATAGCCGTCAGAGCAGTTCGCAACATGAGTATTCTCCTAGTTGATGGGTTATTCCCAGGTGCCCAGCTTGAACATCAGGTTCAGGCGGGTGACGCCCGCGGCGGTGTCGAACCAGGTGAAGTGGTAGGCGATGCCGATCCGCCCGTCGGGCAGCACCGCCGCCGAGGCCTGCATGCCGTCGAAGGCGTTGGAGTCCTCGGAGACGATGCTCTTTTTCCACTTGGCCTGGGCGGTCAGCTCGTCCGGGTAGCTGCCGGTGAAATAGGTGTACAGCAACGCGTCCTGGTTGCGGTTGCACTGAAGGTCGCCCGGGCTGTAGTCGCTGCAGCGGTAGTAGGCGATTCCCGGCTGGCCGGTCTGCGGGTCGACGACGATCGATGGGTACATGCCGGTGGATTCGCGCGAATCGACCAGGCCCTTGGTCCAGCTCAGGCCGTCGGTCGAGTGGGCGATCATCAGGTTTTTCTCTTCGGCGTCGAAATAGGCCACCAGATAGCGGCCGTCCTGTCCTATGGCCAGCGAGATTGAGTTCTCGGGCAGGCCGTCTATCTTGTCGATTACCGCCGAGCAGCGGTTGCCGATGCACTGCCGAGGGGCGGGGCAGTTCGAGTCGGTGACGCAGGTACAGAAGTTGCTCGAGCAGGTTTGGCCGAGCTCGCAGTCGTCGTTGGTCGTGCAGGCTTTGGGCTCTGTGTAGTCGGCCCATGGGTGCGTTGCGAAATTGATCATCCCGTATTTGCCGGTGTAGTAGGCGACCGCCGGCTGGTTGTCGGGGCCGAAGGCCAGCGAGGGGAAGCTGGCGGCCCCCCTGGCCAGGTCGATCCATTCGTTGCCCCAGCCGCCCCCCGAAGAGAAAGCGTACTCGAGATCCGAAGAGTCGCTGGCTTCCTTGGTGTAGCCGTTGTGAATGTCGCGGTAGACCAGGCCGATGGTGCCGTCCGGCGCTTTTGCCAGGCACGACCACAGGCCTACCACGTCTCCGAAGTCGCAGATATTCTGCATCTTGGGACAGTCGGCCCCGGCCGCCGCCTGGCCGGAAGTGGCCACTGCCGTCTGTTCAGTCCAGCTACCGGGCCCATTGCGGCGCGCCACCATGGCGTCGGTGCCGCCGCAGACCTGCAGGCCGCCGGCAGGTGTGCCGCCCAGGTAGGCGATTAAAGGGGTGTCGCCGTCGAAGGCGATCGAGATGCCGGTTTGCATGACCGAGGCGACCGTGGCCACGTCCTCGTGCTGCCAGGTGTCGCCTGCAGACCAGGCGTAGCGCACCTGGTCTTGCAGCACCTCGGTCGGCGGGCCGCCCAGGATGGGCGTGCTGCACTCGCCGACGCAGGCGTTGTAGGTGCAGCTCATTGAGGCTATCGGACAGTCGCCGTCAGCCTCGCAGTGCAGGTTCTTGAAATAGGCGACGGCGAAGTTTTGCCCGTCGGGCATGGCCGCAAGACGCAGCTGGCTGCCGGCCTGTTCGAGATCGACCTCGACGTTTGTCGACCATGTCAGCGTCTTGGGTTGTTGCTCGTCGCCCGCGCCTGCGTCGCCGTCGGCATCAACGTTGTTGCCGTCGTGATCGTCGCCGTTCTGTGAGCCCGAGCAAGCGGCCAGCGCGAGAGTCAGCCACAGGAACGAGAAAACAAGGATCCAACGTGGCACGCGGCGCATGGCACACCTCCATAGTTTGTTTCCTGACATATTAGCCTCCAGGGGCAGAGATGGTCAATGTTAGAAAAATACCATGCAATTTTTCTGCCAGCCCGAGCCGCTCCGGCAAACGGGTTACGACGTTGACAGTCCGAATGCCTGGGAGCATGATGAGCGCAGCAGTTGAAACACCAACAGAGGACACCCATGGTCAGGTTTGCCGGCAAGAACACCCTGCTGACTTCGCGCGACGGCGAGTCGCACACCATGGCTTTCTTCAAGTTCAAGCTGGTGGTGGTCGAGGGACCCGAGCAGGGACGGGAGTTCATCATGGATCGCGACGTGGTCCGGGTGGGCTCCAGCCGCAGCAACGACCTGGTGATCGTGGACGAGACCGTCTCGCGCAACCATTTCGAGATCAGGGTGACTGAAGACGGTCACCTGATCAGGGATCTGGAGAGCACCAACGGCACCGATGTCGAGGGCTGCCGGATCGTCGAGGCCTACCTGCACCCCGGGGCACGGATCGGGGCCGGGGAGGTGCTGCTGCTGTTCCAGCCCATGCGCGAGAAGGTCGAGGTGCCGCTAAGCCCGCATAACTCGTACGGCCGCATGCTGGGACGCAGCTTGAAGATGCGCGCCTTGTTCCACATGGCCGACAGGGTGGCATCCAAGGATACGACCCTGCTGATCACCGGCGAGACCGGCACGGGCAAGGGCCTTTTGGCCGAGGAGATCCAGCTCGCAAGCCCGCGCTCAGACAAACCCTTCGTCGTCATCGACTGCGCCACCATCCCTACCCACCTTATGGAGACCGAGCTGTTCGGGCACGTCAAGGGAGCCTTTACCGGCGCGGTGAGTTCCAGGAAGGGAGCCTTCGAGGAGGCCGACAAGGGCACCATCTTATTTGACGAGATCGGCGAGCTGCCGCCGGCGTTGCAGCCGAAGCTCCTGCGTGTGCTTGAAAACCGCGAGGTCAAGCGCGTCGGACGCACCGAGAGCCAACCGGTCGACGTCAGGATCATCGCCGCCACCAATCGCGACTTGCGGGCGGAGGTGGAGGCCGGCCGCTTTCGCGAGGATCTCTTCTTTCGCCTGGGCGTATTCGAGCTGAAGATCCCGCCCCTCAGGGAGCGCAAGGATGACATCGCCTTTTTGGCCAAGGACTTTCTGCGCACCTTGACCGGCGAAAAGGAACGCCGTTTCGGCGACGACGCCATCCGTTTCCTCGGCAGCCACGACTGGCCGGGCAACGTCAGGGAGCTGAGAAACGTGATCGAGCGCGTGGTGCACCTGGTGGACGAGAACGTCATCGACGCCCCGAGCCTGATGTCGACGTCGATGACCGGCGTGGGTCCCGCGCCCGACAGCGGAAGCTGGGGAGGCCTGGGCAAGTATTCCTTCCAGAGGGCCCGGGAGTTGGCCGAGCACGACTACTTAGTCGACCTGTTGCGGCGTCACGGCTTCAATGTCAGCTCCGCGGCCCGCACGGCAGAGATTCACCGCCAGAGTCTTCACCGCCTCCTGCGCAAACACGGGCTAAAGGCTTCCGAACTCGAAAGTGATGCTGAAACCTGACGGTGACACCGTAACTAGATGTAAAATATGTAAAACATCGGCCAGAAAGACCCAACGCGAAGACTGTAGCCATCCTCTGGCGACCAACTGTCTCTGAAAAGTTTCATATTTACCCCGATGCGAATGTCGTAATCTGTCTATTACCCCTTTTTTCAATAAGTTGTAAGCGTCAGAACGCCATGGCCTGTATTTTGCTGATAGTTTCTGCGGATAGGGAAAGGAGGCTCGAGATGAAAACCGGATTTTTGGTAAGCGTGAGTATGGCGGTATTTCTTACCCTGGCCGGTGTGGCCTGGGCCCAGGCGCCGGGAGAGTGCACCGGCGGGATGTGCGGCACTCCGGATGAGTCGGGAGGTTCTCCCTGTACCGACGGTGTGTGTTCGGGCTGCGGCTGCGGCTGCGGCTCAATTCTGATCGCCAACACCGACCTTGGCGACACCTACCAGTACGCCGACGATTTCGACGAGGACGGCATAGAGGACGACTACGACAACTGCCCCTTCGTGCCCAACCGCGACCAGGCAGACTCCGACGGCGACGAGAAGGGCGACTCCTGCGACAACTGCGCCGACGTGGCCAACGAATTTCAACTCGACGCCGACGGTGACATGCTGGGCGATGACTGCGACGCGGACATCGACGGCGACAGCGTGGCCAACGTACAAGACAACTGTCCCTACGTTCCCAACTTGACCCAGACCAACACCGACTCCGACCTCACCGGCGACGCCTGCGACAGCGACATCGACGACGACGGCTGGTTGAACATCGAGGACAACTGCCCGTTCGTCTCAAACCCCAGCCAGCTCGACACCGACCCAAACCACTTCGGAGACGCCTGCAACAGCGATGTTGACAACGACGGCGTGCAGGACTTCGCGGACAACTGTCCCCAGGTGCAGAACCCCGACCAAGCCAACGCCGACGGCGACCTGATGGGCGACGCCTGCGACGCCGACATGGACGACGACGGGCTTCTGAACGTGCTCGACAATTGCCCGCAAGTATTGAACGGCGACCAGGTCGACATGGACCGCGACGGCAGCGGCGACGTCTGCGACCTGGACGGGTTCTGCTACGTGGTAGATCAGCTCAACGCCTGCCTGGATCCGACCAGCGCCTTTGCCGTTTATGCCGGGGCGGACAAGAAGGCACAGACGGGAGACAAGCTGCCGCTTTTGGTATGGGCCAACCGGCGCAACCGAGCCATCGAGTACGAGTGGACGATCGTCGATCGCCCGGCCGGATCGCACGCGACGATCGGACACCCGCGGGGCTCGACGACGCTGTCCACCCCTTACAACTACCACTACAAGAAGGGGCGCATGGTGCGCTTCACTCCCGACCAGCCGGGTAACTATGTCCTGAAGCTGAGCGCCAAGCTGGTATTCACGGACGACCTCTACCCCACCAAGCAAGTAGCCAGCGCCAGGCTCGCCATTGTAGCGGAAGGCGACCCCCTGGGAGCCGGCTGTTCGACGAGCGGAACCGGCGGCCTTGCGGGTTTGTGGCTGCTGGCCGGCCTGGGACTAATGCTCGGGCGTAAAAGACAATAATCACGGCTGAATACAATAGCCACTGGGCAAAAGGCCCGCAGGGTTGACCCTGCGGGCCTTTCTATTGAAGCATCTCGGTTGCACGTAATACCTTGAAAAATAAACGATGATACCAGCATGCAAATTTTTTCAACTCGACTCGACCCTGATCTGAAACAATACGGTTTCAGTAGAAGGTTCTGGGCGTGGACCCATTTGCTTCAATATTCTTATAATACAATATCTTACAGAATTTTCTGCCAACTGGCATATCTTGTGCAGATACAATGCGCAGGGATACCTGGAAAGGAGGCAGGAAATGAAAAAGTTTTTATTTATTACGGTGGTTGCGAGTATGGCGCTGATGTTCTCTTTGCCGGCCATGGCCCAGGCGCCGGGCGAGTGCACCGGCGGGTTGTGCGGCACCCCTGACGAGTCGGGTGGCGGAGGTTGCGGCTGCGGTTGCGGCTGCGGCTCGATCCTGATTGCCAACACCGACCTGGGCGACACCTACCAGTACGCGGACGATTTCGACGAGGACGGCATCGAGGACGACTACGACAATTGCCCCTTCGTGCCCAATCGCGACCAGGCAGACGGCGATGGTGATGAGAAGGGCGACTCCTGTGACAACTGCGCCGACATTGCCAACGAGTTCCAACTGGACGCCGACGGCGACATGGCCGGCGACGCCTGCGACGCGGACATCGACGGCGACAGCGTGGCCAACGCTCAGGACAACTGTCCCTACGTCCCCAACCTGACCCAGACCAATACCGACGGCGATCTGACCGGCGACGCATGCGACAGCGACATCGACGACGACGGCTGGTTGAACATCGAGGACAACTGCCCGTTCGTCAGTAACCCCGATCAGCTCGACACCGACCCCAACCACTTCGGGGACGCCTGCAACAGTGACCAGGACAACGATGGTGTGCAGGACTTCGTGGACAATTGCCCGATGGTGAGCAACCCCGACCAGGCTAACGCCGACGGCGACCTGATGGGCGACGCTTGCGACGCCGACATGGACGACGACGGACTCTTGAACGTGCTCGACAACTGCCCGCGGGTGATAAACGGCGACCAGATCGATATGGACCGCGACGGCAGCGGCGACGTGTGCGACGCCAACGGGTTCTGCTTCGTAGTCGATCAACTCAGCGCCTGCCTGGATCCCGCCAGCGCCTTTTCGATTTACGCAGGGGCCAACCGGCCGGCGAAGACCGGCGAAAAATTGCCCCTGCTGATATGGGCCAACCGTCAGAACCGGGCCATGGAGTACGAGTGGACGATCGTCGATCGCCCGGACGGATCGCACGCGACGATCGAGCATCCGCGGGGCTCGGCGACTCTGTCCACGCCGTACAACTACCACTACAAGAAGGGCCGCATGGTGCGCTTCACGCCCGACCAGCCGGGATCCTACGTCCTGAAGGCCAGCGCCAGGCTGGTGTTCGCGGATGACCTCTACCCCGATAAGCAAGTAGCCAGCACCGAGTTCACCCTGACCGCCGATGGCGATCCGCAGGGAGCCGGCTGTTCGACGAGCGGCACAGGCGGACTGGCCGGCTTGTGGCTGCTTCTCGGCCTGGGCCTGGCGCTTTGTCGCCGGCGCCGGTGAAAATCGCCCGGGACCACCGGAAAATAGACCGCCAGAAAGAGGGCCCCCGCCGGGGTCCTCTTTTTTATAAAGTTACGAAAAGTTACGAAAAAATTGCGCAGCATGTCTCCAGCGGGCTTCATGCAGTGAGCAAAAGAACGACCCTGTTTTTGGAGGAGCGGGAAAGCGTCACAAGTTCGCAATGTTGGCGCCCGGTCAGATCAAGACGCTGGCACGGAACTTGAAGGCCTTGATCTCCGGTTGACTTGCTTAATTAGGCCGGCGGGTAGATAATAACTATCGTCTGTTTCGGCTGATCAGGTCGGGAGGTGGGCATGCACTCGGCAAGACATGGTCGTTGGTGGTGGTTGTCACTTTCGCTGTTGCTGGTTGCAGCCGGCCTTCTCGCCTGTACCGGTACCGACGTCGAGGTGACCGAGACGATCGAAACCACCGAGGTTGACGATCAACTCCTGATCCGGGGAGAGGTGTGTACCGATCCGCCGGAGGATTCGGACTTTCCCGTCAAGATCATGTTCATCATCGACGCCTCCGGCAGCATGCAGCAGACCGACGAGGGAATGCAGCGGGTCCAGGCGGTGCGCCAGGTGGTTCGCCGCTATGCCAACAATCCCCAGATCAGCTTCAACATTATCAAGTTCAACGGCCGCGTGGCGGTGCTCACCCAGGGCTTCGAACACCTGTCGGGCAACGAGGCCGGCGTGTTCGGCCCCCAGGGCCTGCAGGAGGCCGACTCGATGACCGACTACCAGGGCGCCCTGGGCGTCGCCTACCAGGAGCTCTTGGCCGACATGATGGCTGTCTCCTCGGGGGACGGCGGTCTGCCCGAGTTGACGCGCACCAAGTACGTGGTGATCTTCTTCTCGGACGGCACGCCCGATCCCGTCTGCTTCGGCTGCGTCACCGATCCTCCTGATCATCCCCGCTACCTGCCCGAGTGCACCGGCGGGGCCGGCACGACCATGTGCTGCAACGACGATCTGCACGTGGCCTGCACGCTGATGGACGAGATCGTGCTCGACATGGACTACCTCGAGCCGGGCATGTTCCCGATGCTCGAAGGCGGCACCGACTACAATCACAACTACCAGATCTTCCAACTGGTGGACGCCATCATGGATCTCAAGGACACCTTCCACGTCGGCGAGATGCGCTTCCACTCGGCCTTCCTCTACTGCCGCGACCAGTTCGGCAACCCCACTTCTGCGCTGTGCGCGGCGGCCGAGGTGGCCTACAACCTCGACCCCGATCGCGGCCGGGCGCTTCTGCGGGAGATGTCCAAGCGCGGCAACGGCACCTTCCGCGACTTCACCTCGGGCCAGGATATCAACTTTTTAAAAATCGACTACACCTCGATCAAGCGCTCGTATTCCGCCAAGAACATGATCGTCACCAACATCGTGGCATTCCCGAAAAACGACCACTTCGCGCCCGATTCGGACGGGGACGGTATCGACGACTCCACCGAGATGCGCAACGGCTCAGATCCCCTCAAGCGGGACACCGACGCCGACGGCTATCAGGATTTCATCGAGCAGCAAAAGCTGAGCTCGGGCTTCGATCCGCTGCGGTCCGATCGACCGGACGAGCCCTGCGTCGATCAGCAGGATTCCGACGGAGACGGGATGCGCTACTGCGAGGAGGCTCTCTACGGCACCGACGACAAGCTGGCCGACAGCGACGCCGACGGCTTTCCCGACTTGATGGAGATTCGCATGGGGATGGATCCCTTGCGCCGCGACGGCGACGAAGACCTCGATTCGGACGGCCAGCGCAACGCCGACGAGCTGCTGTTCCACTCCCATGCCGGCCGCTCCGATGAGGCGCTCTGGTCCGATCACCGCTACTGGTACGAGATGTGGCCGTTGGACAAGGGTTTCGACGACCGGGAATGTTACGGGTTCGAGATTCGGCACGTCACCCTGGTTACCACCGAAGACCGCAACGGTCCCGGCACGCGGGGTTTCAACGACGTTCTGATCTGGTTCGACCAGGCGTCCTACGACGATCCGCTCGATCCCGGCAAATTCAAGGTTGCCTGCGTGCGGGCGCAGTACATCGAGCCCGACTACAAGATTCCCATCGGCGGCGAGATCGACGTGACCGACGACGACTTCGTCGAGCCCGTGTCGCTCGACCTGGGCTTCTCAGGTTCGAGCTGCGTCACCGCAGATAAATGAGCGCGCAAGAATCATTGCTCGCGGAGGGTCTCCGATGAGTTTCCATAGCCTTCGCCGTGCCTTTTTCGCCTGCCTGGCGACCGTTATCCTGGGGGCGGGCGTCTCCTGCACGGACGCCGACATTTTCGAAACCCCCGGCCTGGGCAGCGGGTCGCAGGATAACAAACTCAAGGTCACAGGCTCGTTTTGCACCGAGCATCCGGATGAACTGAAGTTTCCGGTAAAGATCATGTTCATCATCGACTGCTCGCAGAGCATGAACATCACTGATCCGCCCCCGACTCCCAACGATTATCCCGGCCGGGTCAAGGCCGTCTGGGATGTAATCCAGAAGTTCCGCTACGATCCGGGCGTTTCTTACGCCATCTTGCGCTTCGAGGCGGCCGCCAACGTGGCCACCCAGGCGGACACCAACGGTGACGGCATCGCCGACATGTTCGGTTTCGTCAGCGACCTGCCTTCGCTGCTTCGGGCCTTGAACTCGCTCATCTCGGCCGGCGGCAACACCAGCTACCAGGCCGCCCTGGGCCTGGCCGAGGCGACCCTGGCCATGGACATGAGTACGACAACAGTGGATGAGCGCTCGCGCACAAAGTACGTGGTCATCTTACTGTCAGACGGCCTGCCCTACCCGCAGGACTTCGAAGAGGAGATCAATACACCCGCCAGCATCCGCCGGGCGCTCACCGAAATGATGAACCTTCCCAAGCGCTTCGATGTCTCCGACTTCACCTTCCATACCGCTTACCTCTCGGTCGATACGCCCATCTACATCAAGGAGCAAGCCGAGGCGCTCTTGAAGGACTTGGCCGCTATCGGCGGCGGCACCTACCGCAACTTCGACAACGGCGAGGAGATCAACTTTCTCGACATCGACTACACCTCGATCAAGCGCATGTACTCCATCAAGAACGGCGCCTTTATAGTGGCCAACGAGAATGCCCACCCGGCCTGGTCCAGAAGCGAGTCGGTCGACACCGACGGAGACGGCCTGGTCGACCTGATCGAGGAAGAATTGGGAACGTCTATCGGTTCCCGGGACACCGACGGGGACGGGTTCAACGATCTACTGGAGTACAACCTGCGCCGCTCGGGCTTCGACCCCCTCGACCCCGACGACGCCGACTGCTCGCTTGGACTCGACAGGCTTGACCGGGACGGCGACAGCCTGCTCGATTGCGAGGAGCGTTTCATCGGCACTAGTCCCGAGCTTTTCGACACCGATGCCGACGGCCTGCCCGATCCGCTGGAGTTCAGGGGCGGCACCAACCCCGTCTGGGCGGACGCCTCCGTTGACATGGATTTCGACGGCTCACCCAACGGCTCGGAACTGGCTTGGCACACCGACCCGGCACTGGACGACGCCGCCCGTTTCTCAAAATTGGCATATCGATACAAGCTCAGTCGCCGGCCGGGCTACCCCGAGAGTCGAGTGTGCTACGACTTCAGCGTCGACAACATCACCCTGGTGGGCACGCAGCCCAGGAGCCCCGGTGAGCCGGAGGGTTTCAACGACGTCATGGTCTACTTCGGCCAGGTTCCCCAGGACGACCCCGAAGACTACGGAACCTTCCGCGTGGCCTGCGCCAGGACCCGCTACATCCCCCGCTATCCCGAGCCCGACATCAAGTATCCGCCCAGCGGCGTGGTCAAGTTCGAGCAGAAAGACTTCAAGCGTCCGGTGGCCACGCGTTGCGCCAACGATCTCGATTGTCCGCATCACGTCTGCGATCCCAACCTGCACGTGTGCCTGGCGCCGCTGGGGGACAAATGCGACGACCAGACTCCCTGTCCGAACTTTGCATGCGCTGACATCGACGCGGCCAGCGGGGTGGGCACTTGCGTCTTTCCGGTGCAGGTGAGCTGCTTGAACAACGACGACTGCCCGCCATACCCCGTCCATCCCGCCACCCAAACATGCATGGATCCCACCCATGCCCCGCCCGACCCGGTTACGGGTGCTTGTCCGCTGCGCGAGTGCATTCCTCAGTACTTCACTTGCTCGGCCACCAAGCCTTGCGCCCCGGACGGCGACAGCAATCCGGACAACGATCCCGAATGCCTCGGTGGCCTGTGCCGTTCGCCTTGCACCGATGCCGGCGACTGCAACCCGGGTGAAACTTGCGAGGCGGACATCGACTCGGATTACCCGCAGTGCCAGGCGCCGGCCGACTGCCCGGTGGCCGGTATGGAGTGCGACGGTGGGCGCTGCATGGACATCTGCACTATCGATGCCGACTGCCCGGACACTGGTGACGTCTGCGAGGACGGTCTGTGCGTCCGGCGGCACTGCGTCGACCACCACGGCGGTTCGTGCGCCGGCGTGCCGTGCTTCAACGACGCCGATTGCCCGCTGCAGCCGTGCGACCCCGAGGTGGGCCGCTGCCTGACGCAACCCTGTCTCGACTCACGCGAGTGCGAAAACCAGAAGTGCGAACTTGTGCTGGGCTTCTGTCTGGGCACCGAATGCGCGGACGACGCCGACTGCCGCGGCGACAGGGGCTACACCTGCAACGAGGTGATCGGCGATCCCTGCGACCGGGACATCGATTGCCCGATCGATTTTTGCACTCAGGAGAAACACCAGTGCTTCCTGAGCGGGGGAATCTGTACCGATAACACCGATTGTGTCGGCAACACCTGCGGCGTGCGCCTTTTGACCGCCTGCCTGACGGCCGCCGACTGCCCGGGCGGGACGGCCTGCACCAATGGCGTCTGTGTCGGAAGTTGCTCCATGGGCGGCAACAACAGCTGCAGCTCGGATCTGGATTGCAGCCCCAACTACTGCCAGACCTACTACGTTTGCGAAAACGACCCGAACCAGGGCTGCACCAGCTCGCTGGACTGCCCGCAGACCTTCTGCCGGGCCGACGGGGTGTGCACTAACGACACGAACGTATCCTGCAACCCGGACACCGAGAACATCGACAACGCCTGCCAGGTGGGAATGTGCGCCCGTCAGAACGACATGGGCAACTGCGATACGCTTGCCAGGGAGCCCTGCTCGACCAGCGCCGACTGTCCCAACTACGCCTGCAACATGTCTACAGGCGAGTGCCATTACCCATCCGAGGTGGCCTGCACCACGGCGGCCGACTGTCCCGAGGCGGGCATGCAGTGCGACGTGACTGGCTTCTGCGTCAAGTTCTGCAATTCCGACACCGAGTGCCCCCAGACCCGCTGCCAGGGGCGCTGTGTGCCGGCCGATCCGGCCGATCGTTTTCGCTGCATGGACTGGTTCGATCCCGATCGTGACTGCAAGGTTTTTGGAGTGTCCGGCGGTTCGGGTAGCCCCTGATTCCGGCCAATCGATAGTCATTAAAACCAAAGACGGGGACCATACGATGATCGTGAAAAAAAACTATTTCTTGTGGGTTTTATCGCTGGCGTTGCTTTTCGTGTTCTCGGGCTGCGGCGGGCCGCAGGATAAGTTCGACGGCGGGCAGGACGGCTCGGACGGTGGTATCGACGATTGCCAGCGGGACAACTCGCAGAAGGGCAACATCACCGACGAGTGGAAGCTGACTGCCGGCGGCGAGGCTAGAAGCGGCTACATCTGCCCACGGCAGGACATCGATCACTTCTGGTTCGAGGTGAGCGATCCGCGCACCATCGTCAGGGTGAGCCTTGCGAACAACGTTGCGCTCTCCCCTGTCGATCTGTGCTACGACATCTTTCTCCAGGGCTCGGATATTCGCCGGGGCGGGCTGTGCGACTCGGACGGCATGGACGGGATCACCGAACTTACGGGCACTCACTACCTCGATGAAGCGGGCACCTATTTTCTCGAGGTGCGCGACGAGGGAGGCGACGACGAAGACCCGCGCCTGTTGGACAACTACATGTTGTCGATCGAACTGGTTCCGGACAAGGATAGTTACGAGAGCAACAACACGGCCGACGAGGCAAAGCAATTGGGAGCGGCCCAGGGCTACATCTCGTACCTCGGAGACCACGATTGGTTCAAGCTGACGACCTCGAGCGCCGGGCAAATCCTGGTGCTCGATCTCAGCAACAATGCTCAGACCCCGGTCGACCTGCGCTACGAGGTCTTCATGCCCGACAAGACGACGCCGATAAACGCCGGGCAGGACGACGACGGAATGCGCGAAACCACCAGCCTGCACGACGTGCTTGGATTGCCCGAGGCCGGCACCTACTACGTTCTAATTACCGACGTCGGTGACGACGATTCGGATACCGAAACAGGTTACACATTGGCGCTCTCGACCCAGAGCAATCCCGATCCGCGCGACCAGTCCGGCGACAACAACAACTGGGAGGACGCCACTTCCGTAAGCAGCGGCCAGACCATCGCGGACGGTTACCTGGCCACGCGCGGAGACGTCGACTGGTACGTGATCAGCTCACCGGGAACCAGCGACAGTAACCCGGCCCTGATCGAGATCGACCTCCAAGTTCCTTCCGGAAGTCCCCTGATTCCGGCGGTTGACCTGGTCGTGGCAGATCCCAACACCCCCTGCAGCGCCGGCGACGATTGTGGTTACCTGGTCTGGACCTGCAGCGGCTGCGAGATGGTCGACCAGTGCCTGGACGCCCAGTGCCCGTCACATGAGTGTGACAAGGCCCAGGGTAAGTGTACCGGCGCCGGTGAGTGCATCGACGGCGGTTCGGGCATGGGCTGCGGCATCCGCAGCCTGGTGATGCATGGGCCCGACTTCGGCGTTTCGGGAAACGCCAAGCACCTGCACACCGTGGCGCCCATGTACGGATCACGCTACTACCTGATGGTGCGCGACTACCAGGCGCGGCACATCGACATCCAGAACTCGTACAGCTTCACGGCCACGGTGCACCCGGAACAAGACACCCACGAGTCGCCGCCCAACGGCCTCTACCTGCCTTACATCACCGACAGGCAGGAAGACGACACCCGCGACTGGAACAAGAGCATGGCCTCGACAATCAACTGCAGCGACAACGGCAGCGAGATCTCCTGCGGGCCGATCGAGGGCTACATCTCTTTCCGCGGGGATCAAGACTGGTACAAACTGGTGCTTTCGGGACAAAACTACACTGTGCCCAAGGAGGCCGAGAGCGACCCGGTCACCATGGGCGAAAGCGTCGATTTCAACGTTATGTGGGACTGGAGCTTTTCGGGCTCGGGCATGAACCTGGGTTACGTGGTCATGCGCGGCAGTGACGAGATGGGCCCGGAGTTGGGCTCGGGCTCGGGCTCGTGGGGCGACGCTGGCGGGCAATGCTCGTACTTGTGCGGCGAGTACCACTTGCCGACCACGCTCTACCTGTGGGTATTCACGCCCGATTTCAAGAAGTACGACTTCCAGCACCCGTACAATCTTACCATCCGCGCGGTACGCGGGGTGTGCCCCGACAACTGCGGCTATTGCCTCAGTTGCCCGTACATGTGCCCCAACACCCGAAACCCCGATCCACAGTGTATCTGAGGGCAAAGGAGCTTCGATCATGAAAAGAGCATATGTGTTGGCATGGCTCGTGCCATGGGCGGCCATGATCGCGGGTTCTTGCACCGACACCAACATCTACCATAAGACCCTCGAGCCCAACGTCCCCAACAAGGTGACCATCTCGGGATCGGTCTGCACGGACGACCCGGCCCAGCGCCAGTTTCCGGTCAAGATCATGTTCCTGGTGGATACCTACGGCGACCCCCAACAGCAGCGCCAGTTCGCGGTCGAGGACATCGTCAACCGCTACGTAGCGTCGGACAACTACACTTTCGCCATCATCAAGTTCTCAGGCGAGGTCAAGCAGCTGACCGAGGGCTACACAAAGAACATGGCCATTGTCAAGGAGGCCACGGCCGATCTGGGCTTCGGATCGGGTAGCTGCGTCTCGGGGCAGTGCCGCGATTGGCTGGGTGCTCTCAGCCTGGCCAACAGCGTCTTCACCGGCGACCTGCTGACGACCAATCCGGGCACCCGCTCGAGGACGCGCTACGTGTTCATCTTCGTGGCCGGCGGTCCGCCGGATCCTGCGCTGGGGCCAACCGCCGACGGTTGCGACGAGAAGTGCCGCCTGCTGCGGGCGGTGGATGAGATGGTCGAGTTCGGCGAGGACAACGGGGCGGCCGAGGTCGCCTTCCACACCGTCCAGGTGGACAGCGTCCCCGGCGAGTGCCAGGGCACGGCTGAGCCGCGCTATTGCAACTCGACCACCCCCTGCCCGGCCAATTGCGCAGGCGACGAGACCTGTGAACTGCCCCAAAGGCTGTGCGGGGACGACCGCTCCATTGCCTGCAGCGACGGGGATGCCTTTTGCTCGTCGCTGGGCCTGGGTGCCTGCACCGCGGAGTGGCTGTGTGACGGCGATTTCGCCACCGGCTGTGACGGCGACTCGATTTGCTCGAGCCAATCCGCGGGGCGCTGCGATTTCGTAAGGGTCTGCAGCAACGATGTCGGCAAGGATTGCGTGCGGGCCGACGAGTGCTGCCCAAGCTACCCGTGCAACGATCCCAACTCCGTGCTAAACGACCGTGCGTCCGAGCTGCTCGTCGCCATGGCCTTCAAGGGCCATGGCAAGTACATTCGCTTCTCGCTCTTCGCCCAGCTCAACTTCTGGGCGCTCGATTTCGACACCACCGAGAGTGTTTTCGTCAAGAAGGCCTTCTTCGTGACCAACGCCAACGTCAAGTCGCTCGGCGGCCAGGCAATGGCCGACAGCGACGGCGACGGCCTGAGCGATGTCGAGGAGGAATGTTACGGAGAGATGCTGAGCGGCGAATGTAAGGAGCTTGCGCGCTGTCGTTGCCAGTTGGACGTCTGGAGCAAGGCCAACCCCCTGGGAACCGACACCGACCCTACCCTGGCCGATACCGACGGCGACGGGCTGGGCGACCTGCTGGAGATGCAATTTGCCACCGTCAACCTCAACCCGTTGCGCATGGATTTGCCGCAGGCCTGCTACGGGTTGGAGTTTCCCTACAAGGATCGCGACGGTGACGGGCTCGACGATTGCGAAGAGAAACTGATCGGCACCGATCTCTCGCTGTTCGACTCCGATCGCGACGGCTACCCCGACCTGGTGGAGTTCAAGGCCGGCACCAACTACCTGCAACCCGATCACCTCAAGGACACCGACATGGACGGGTTGAACAATGGAGAGGAGATCGAGATCCACCTCGATCCGCAGTCCAACGACTCCAAGGCCCGTTCGGGCGAGGCCTACCGCTACAAGGTCATCGACGAGGGACTGCGGGTGGTGCCCTATGTCAGCCAGCCGCACTTGCTTTCGGGCCTCGATTTGACTGACGTCTCGGGCCGCTCGACTCCGGGAGCCTGGACGATCTACTACTACCCGGCCGGCACCCGTCGCGCTGACGGCAACATGCGCGAAGTGCCGACGGTTGCCTGGGGCGATCCCTCGGGCGGGCTGCCCGGCCTGGAAGTCGATATCCCCGGCAGCGGCACCTATGTAGCCTACTCCTCCTGCTCGTGTGTCAAGGAGTGTAATCCGGCCTGCGGGCCGGGCGACTGGTGCAATCCCTCGACCGGTTCCTGCGCCCCCGACCAGTGCGAGCGCATCACCTGCGGATCGGGAGAGAAGTGCGATTCGGTAGGCGGTCTGTGCCATGCCGACTGCACTCTGAGCGACTGCTCGCTGGGGCAGCGCTGCGATCCGTTGCTGGGCACCTGTTTGACCGAGCGCTGCCTGAACATCGAGTGCCCCTCCGGTCAAGACTGCGATCCCGAGGCGGGCGTCTGCGCCGGCCCGCCTTGCGCCGGGTGGAACTGCGCCGCCGGGACGCATTTAGCCGACAACCAGAAACCACCCTGGGTGACCATCAATGTCGACGAGAGCCAGTTGCCGCTTTCGGGTTTCTGGTGCGACGGCACCGTCGACAACACGCCTTGCCAGACGGACGCCGATTGCCCGGCCAACACTTACTGCCGCATCCGCGAGACGGTGGTTGTTGGCCTTGCCAACAAGAACTGCATTTCGTTCAAGGTCAAGAACGTCACCCTGGTGGAGACGCTCGAGACCCAGCCGGGTTTCGGCAACGGCTACAACAACATCCTGGTCTACCTGGCCCAGACACCGCTCGACAATCCCTACGCCTACTCGATCTTCCGGGCGGCCCTGGTGGGCATGCGCTTCACCGAGGGTCACAAGATCCCCGACGTGGCCGAGATCCCTCTCGGCGACGGCGACTTCTTCGCCATCGAGGAGAAGTAGGGGCGCTTCGCGAAGCGCCCCTACTTGACCGACGGGTCTTCCAGGGGCTAGAATCCTCACATGTTACCTACAATACAAAAACTACTTGCAGTCACCGCTGTTGCCGTGTTTGCGCCCATTTGCTTCACGGCCTGCGGGGGCGGGGGTTCCAACTGCGGCGCCGGCCATGACGGGGTGCCGACCATCATCGACGACGATGCCGACTTGAACACCTTCTGGGTGGCGCGGCTCGGGGTGGGTGAGCTCAATCAGCTCACCGGTCCCGATCCCGGGCACACCAGCTTGGTGCAAGCGTTCTTCAGCGACTTCACCGACTACCGGGTGCAGGTCGCCGACAGGCAGAACTTCTCGGACGCCTGCTTCGTCTACACCAGCCTCCAGGTGACCACGGGCGACCCGATACCCCTGAACGTGACCCAGGTTACCGTAGGCGGGCTCGCGGGAGGCGATCTGGTGCTTGAGCCCGCGGGAGATCCGCCGAAGATAAGCCCCGAGTTGATCGACGGGCGGGCCTTCGCCGGCGAGGCGGTCAGCTTCACCATCGAGTCAGGCGCCGGGGCGACGGATTTTCCCGCCTTTTCGGAAGAGTTGCCTGCGCCCGATCCGGTGGTCATCACCCGCCTGGGCGATCGCGAGAATCCCGACATGAGTCAGGGACCGTCGATCAACATCAGCATCGATCGCATAGATCCGCTCGAGGTCAGGTGGAAGCCCGGCGGGGGCGACTACTTCGAATTCAAGATCGTCCCCGGCTCGGGCACGGACACCAAGTATGTCAAACTGCGTTGCATTACCTACGACGACGGTTGCCTGTCGGTTCCGGCCGATGCGCTGGTATACCTGGTGCCGGACAAGGCCACCAACTTCCAACTCAAGGCCGAGCGGCACAACTTCGTGCTGCACCCGATTAAAGATGGCGACCTTACCCAGGCGGCCGCGTTGATCGACGTCAGTTCGACGTTGGAAGCGACCGTTCTTCGCTGACGGGTCGGAGAGGGGAGCGAAAATCCCGTGAGAACCTGCCGCCTTGCCCTGGGCATCCTGGTAATCGCGCTGGCCATGGCCTGCGGCGTGTCCGAGGGCGACTTCATCTCCGGGGCCGATCACGATCCCTGCGAAAGCAACATCCCGGTTTGCCAACAGACCGCCGGTTGTGCCATGGGCGAGAGCAAGTACATCGAGGGCGATTTTCCCGGCTACACAAACTTCGTGGTCACCACGCCGGCCGACACCACAATTGTCGTCAAGCTGTTCTTCAAGACCCGCGTGCACCCGGGCGAGGACACCGAGATCATCTGGTACGAACCCGGCTGCCACGATTCGTACGACTACGAGAGCGAGGGCAAGGACATCTTTTCCGAGGCAGGCGGCGACCGCGTCTTCGCCAAGGAGCAGAAAGTCAGGCGCGACGGGGATCACCTGATTGAGATCTTCTCCGACGCCCGTACCCACTACTTCATCCGGGTCGAGTTGCAGACCCCGCTGAACTGAACCCAGGCATGCCGGAAAATACCGAGAGCGCTCCGCGGTCGGTATATCCCGGCCTATTGCTGCTTTCGGCGGCCAGCTTGCTTCTGGAGGTGGCGCTGGCCAGGATCCTCTCGGTCAGCCTGTGGTACCACTTCGCCTTCATGGTGGTAAGCACGGCCCTGTTCGGCCTGGGGCTTTCGGGGGTGGTCCTGGCGTTGCGCCGGCGGGCCGACCGCATTCCGGACAAGCTGCTTGCCTGGGCGGCCGTTTGCGTCCCGCCTGCCTTCGTCATCGGCTATGTTCTATACAACCTGGTTCCCTGCGAGCCCTTCTCGCTGGGAGTAGATCCGCTCCAGTGGATCTACCTGCCGCTTTGCTATCTGGCGGTGACGCTGCCTTTTTTCGCCTCGGGCCTGACCGTGGCCGCATTGCTTACACGCTACGCGCGGGGAGTGCACCGGCTCTACCTGTTCGATCTATCCGGGGCGGCCCTGGGCAGCCTGGCGCTGGCCTTCGTTATGCCGGCCCTGGGCGGCTCGGGAAGCGTCTTCGCGGCCGCGGCGCTGGCCGCTTCTGGGGCGGCTTTAATTGCCTGGCGGCACGGGCGCCGGCTGGCCCTTTTCGCCTGCGGGTCTGGGGTCGTGTTGCTTGCGCTTACGCCCTTCGCTAATCGGATCGTCCCGGTCAGGATTAGTTCCAACAAGGTCTTCGCCAAGGTCATCTCCGATCCTAAAAAAAACCTCTACACCGCCTGGAACACGATTTCCAGGGTGGACGTCGTCAAGTACGGCGCGCCCGGCCGGGAACAGCGCTCGATCCTGATCGATGCCGGAACGGCTTTAACGCGCATGGCTCATCCAATTGCGCCGCTCACGGATCTTTTGCCCGGCGACGGGGACGAGGACTTCTTCTATCGGCTCTTCGACGGGCCGCGGGTGCTGGTGGTCGGCTCGGGCGGCGGGCGCGAGGTGTTGATGGCGTTGAAAGACGGGGCATCCGCCGTATGGGCGGTGGAGATCAACCCGGCCATCAATCGCCTGGTGGCAGAGATAATGGCCGACTTCACCGGGCACATTTACGCAGACACGCGCGTCACGGCGGTGACCGACGAGGCTCGCAGCTACATCAGGCGCTCAGCCGAGCACTACCAGGTCATCCATTGCCCGCACACTATATCAAACGCGGCCCTGGCCGCGGGTTCGCTCAGCCTGGCCGAAAACCACCTATTAACGATCGAGGCCTTCGACGACTACCTCGATCATCTGAGCGAGAACGGGGTACTGGTTATCACCCGGCCCGAGGCCCACCTGCCGCGACTCTTCACTACCGTCAGGGCCGTCTTCGAGGACCGCGGGTTGGGAGGCCTGGCGCACAGCGTCCTGGCCTGGCGCAAGCCCGCCCGCTCGCTGTCGTTCTACGCGGGCTTCGCCGTTCGCAGGCGGCCCTTCAGCCCGCAAGAGGTGAGCGACTTCGCGGCGCTGCTTACGCGACGCGGCCTGCAGCCGCTCTTCCTGCCGCGCGCGGTCGAGACCGCGCCGTACTACGAGTTGCTGACGGCTTCAGATCCGCAATCGGTCGCGGTGCCCTTTGCGGCCATCCTCGATCCGGCCACAGACGACAGGCCCTTTTTCAACCAGCGCCAGAGGTTCTCGCAAGTGAGCCTTTCAGATCTGGCGGCGGTCTTCAATCGCGGGCGTGGGGGAAGAATGGCGCTCGAGAACCGTCCGGTGGCCGAGGCGGTGCTTTTGGTGCTTCTGGCGCAGTCGCTTGTCATGGCCGTGCTCTTCATCGTCCTGCCGCTATGGGTCTTCAGACGCCGGGCGCTTGCAGGCTGCGGGCGCCTGCGGACGCTTGCCGCCTTTTGTGCGCTGGGCCTGGGCTACATCGTGGTCGAGGTGGGCTTGATCCAGCGCCTGACTCTCTACCTTGGCCGTCCGGTGGTTGTCTTCTCGACTGTTCTGGGTACCTTGCTCTTCATGTCCGGGCTGGGAAGCGCCTACTCGCGGCGCTTCGCCTCGCCGGCCGCTCCCTGGCGGGCCGCGGCTTTAGCGGCCATCGTCGTTTTGTTGACGGCGTATCTTTCGCCGCTGATTGTCGGCGCGACCCTGGCCTGGCCGGCGGTGGCGCGGGTGCTGATGTCAATCGTGATACTCACGCCGGTCGGGTTTGTCATGGGAATGCCGTTTCCGCTGCTCGTAAAACGGCTCCAGCTAAGCTATCCCGAGCGCATTCCCTGGGCCTGGGGGGTCAACGGATTCGCCGCCGTGGTCGGATCGGTAGGTGCCGTGGTGCTGGGCATGACGATCGGATTCACGGGCGTGCTGGTTGTCGGTGTGCTTTGTTACCTGACTGCCTCGTTGGCATCCTTGACGAGGCGGGATCCGGGTACTAATTAATAAGCCGGCTTACGCTGGGAGAGAGATTGGCTCCGGTGACGGAAGAAGAACAAGAAGTTGTCGACTGGCTGGGCGAGTACTTCCAGGGTGAGGACCGGGGCAAGAGCCTGATTACAGTGCTTCTAGCCCTGCAGGAGCGCTTCGGTTACCTGTCGCGCAAGGGAATGCTCGACGTAGCCCGTTTGATGGGAATGTCTGCGGCCAACGTTTACGGCGTGGCCACTTTCTACAACCGTTTTCGCTTCAATCCTCCGGGTCGGCACCAGATCAAGGTCTGCATGGGCACCGCCTGCCACATCAAGCGCTCCGACAAGATACTCGATCACTGGATGCGCCGGCTCGAAATCGGCGTCGGCGAGGTCACGGCCGACCGCGAGTACGGCCTTGAGCGGGTCGCCTGCGTGGGCTGCTGCACCCTGGCGCCGGTGACGGTGGTGGGTGACGAGGTGATCGGCAACATGTCCACCTCTAAGATCGACGGGATTCTGCTGGGGCACGATCTCGCGCGCAAGCAACCGGTTGCCGGCGCCCCCCGTGACACGGAGGACGCTTGATGGTCGCCTACGATGCAATTCGGGCCGGCACAAACTACGCGGCTCTGGTCGAAAGAGCCGGGCTGGCCGAGCGTGCGATTGTCGGCGACGAGGCCTACTCGATCCTGGTGGGCACGGCCACCTGTGGCCGGGCGGCCGGCGCCCTGCCTGTGCTGGACGCCTTCCGCGAGCAAGTCGCCAAAGCCGGCATCGAAGCCCGGGTGATGGAGGCCGGCTGCATGGGTCACTGTTACGCCGAGCCGATGGCCGTCCTCAAGAGGCCCGGCTACCCGGGCATGGTCTACCACCACCTCAATCCAGTCATCGCCCGTAACCTGGTCGATAACTTTTTCTTAGGCGATGATCCGCTGCTCGAGTTCTTCCTGGGAGCCACCGAGAGCAACGAACTGATGATGCCGACGCTCATGGATCTGCCGCGATTCGGGCGCGAGGAGAGGCGCCTGATGCGTCGAACCGGTTCTTACGACCCGGGCGATATCCTGCAGGCCGTCGCCCTGGGGGCTTATGCCGGCTTAGCGCGTGCCTTCGAGTTAGGGCCCGAGTCGATCATCGCGGCAGTTAACGAATCGGGCCTGCGCGGCATGGGCGGGGCCGGCTTCCCAACCGGCCGCAAATGGGCCGCCTGCCGGGCGCAGTCCGAGCGCGAGCGCTACATCATCTGCAATGCCGACGAGGGCGATCCCGGGGCCTTCATGGACCGCACCATCCTCGAGAGCGACCCGCACGCGGTCATCGAGGGGCTGATCATCGGCGCTATTGCAATCGGCGCAAGGCGGGGTTTCGTCTACGTGCGTGCCGAGTACCCCCTGGCAGTCGAGCGCATGCGGCGGGCGCTGGACGACGCGCGAAGGGAGAATCTTCTGGGCGATGACATTCTCGGCGCGGGCTTCTCTTTCGACGTCGAGATCGCCGAGGGGGCGGGAGCCTTCGTCTGCGGCGAATCGAGCGCCTTGATGCTGTCGATCGAGGGCAAGCGCGGTATGCCCCGTGTCCGCCCGCCGCAGTCGGTAGAACGCGGCCTGTTCGGCAAGCCGACAGTACTCGACAACGTCAAGAGCCTGGCAAACATCGGCCCAATACTGGTCGCGGGACCCGAGAACTTCGGCGATGTCGGCACGTCCAAGAGCAAGGGCACGGCGGTCTTCGCCTTGGCGGGCAAGATAGTCAATCCCGGGCTGGTCGAGGTGCCCATGGGCACCACCCTGCGCGAGCTGATCTTCGATATCGGCGGCGGCGTCCCGGGCGGCAAGAAGTTCAAGGCGGTGCAGATCGGCGGTCCCTCGGGTGGCTGCCTGCCCGAGTCGCAACTGGATACGCCGATCGACTTCGACAAACTTAGCGCCGCCGGCGCCATGATGGGCTCGGGCGGTATGGTCGTCCTGGACGAGGACAACTGTATGGTCGAGACGGCCCGCTTCTTCCTCGAGTTCACCCAGGACGAGTCCTGTGGCAAGTGCACTTTCTGCCGCATCGGCACGCGCCACATGCTCGACATTCTCGAAAAGATCGTGCGCGGCGATGGCAGTCTGGAAGACATCGACAGGCTTGAGGAACTGGCCGCGGAGATTCGCGATGGTTCGCTGTGCAATCTGGGCAAGACGGCGCCCAACCCGGTCTTGACCACGTTGCGTTTTTTCCGCGAGGAGTACGAGGAACACATCAACGAAAAGAAGTGCCGCGCGCGGGTGTGCAACGAACTGACGGCCTACTATATTCTGCCGGACAAGTGCGCCCGTGGCTGCGACGCCTGCGTCGGCTCGTGCCCGGTCGAGGCCATCTTCACAAGCCCCAAAAAGCGAATCAAGGTGATCGACCAGTCGCTGTGCACCCGCTGCGACTCGTGCCGCCTGGCATGTCCGACAGAGTACAACGCCGTTCTTAGGATCTCGCCGCTTGTCGAACTGCCCGCGGCTGAGCCGCGGCCCGATGGTGACAAGCGGGAGCAGTCATGAAGCAGGTCACCATCGAGATCGACGGCCGCGAAGTGCAGGCGCCCGAGGGCGATCGTCTCCTGTGGGCGGCCCTGGAAGCCGGTTGCGACATTCCGCACCTGTGCGCAATACGCGAGGAGGAGCCGCCTCACGGCGGCTGCCGCTTGTGCTGGGTGGAGATCGAGGGGCACGCAAAACCGCAGACATCCTGCACCGTACGGGTGAAAGAGGGCATGCGCGTACGCACGCGCACGCCGGCCACAGAGCGCCTGGTACGGGCCGGCTTCGAGATGCTGATGTCGGTGCACCGTCTCGACTGCAAGGTCTGTCCGGGCAACCGCCATTGCGCGCTGCAGGACATAGCCCGCTCGCGCAAGGTGCCGCTCAAGCCGCGGCGCCTTCCCAAGATCGAGCCCGACTGGCCCGTCGACGAGAGCCGGGCGGAGATCGGATTGAATCCCAACCACTGTGTGCTGTGCGGCCAGTGCGTCTACGTCTGCAACCACGAGGTGAACAAGGGCGTGCTCGACTTCATCAACCGCGGCCTGGGCACGCAGGTAGGCACATTCGATGGGCGCCCCCTGGCCGAGCAGGACTGCGGCGACTGTGTCCGCTGCGCCGAGGTTTGCCCGGTGGGCGCGATTTATCTGAGACGTTAGTGTAATTGTCCTTGACCTGCGGGACGCCGGGCTGCTTACCATTGGCTGGCTGATCGCAGCCCGGGCGCTGCAGGGGGTGGGTGGCGCCATGGTATTGGCCACCAGCCCGGCCTTGCTGACACTGAGCTTTCCCGCAAGTCAGCGCGGGCGTGCGCTTGGTATGCAAGCCACTGCCACCTACCTGGGGCTGGCCCTGGCCGGGGCTATGTTTGCTTTGCTGCGGGGGCGGGCCCGATGAGGAGGCTTTCATGGAATGGTGGCAGGCGTTTCGTTCGCAGTTCCCCATCAGCGAAGAGTTCATTTACCTGAATCACGCTGCGGTGTCTCCATTGCCCAGGCGCTGCCGGGAGGAGATGGAGAGTTATCTAGATGAGCTTACCCGGTACGGCGCCGCTCGCTATCCGGACGTGGTCTGGAATTCGCTCACCGAAACCCGGGTGATCTCCGCGCGGCTGCTGGGTGCCAGGCCCGATCAGATTTTCTTCGTGCGGTCCACCTCCCAGGGGCTGGGCATCGCCGCGACCGGAATTCCTTTCTCTGCGGGCGACAACCTGGTGCTGGTGGAGCATGAGTTTCCCGCCAACCTGCGGCCCTGGCTGCCGCTACGCAAGCGCGGGGTGGATGTGCGCTTGGTTCCGCAGAAGCAAGGGAGAGTTCTGATAGACGATCTGGCGGCGGCGGTGGATGGCAAGACACGCGCGGTCAGTGTGTCGTTCGTACAGTTCTTGTCTGGATTCCGGATCGAACTGGGTGCGGTTGCCGAGTTGTGCCACCGGGTGGATGCTCTTTGCGTTGTGGACGCCATTCAGGGCCTGGGTGCGTTTCCCGTAGACGCGCAAGCCTGCGGAATCGATTTTCTATCGGCCGATTCTCACAAGTGGATGCTGGGTCCCGAGGGCGCCGGGGTGGGGTTCATCTCCGACCGGGCGCTTGAAAGAATCGAGCCAGCCCTGGAAGGCTGGCTGGCGGTTGAGCGGCCGTTCGATTTTTTTGATCTGGATCAGCCTCTGAAATCCTGGGCCGCCCGCTTCGAGGAGGGCGCCTACAACAATGCCGGCCTGCGCGGGATGAAGGGATCGCTGCAGGTGATAGAGGAGGCGGGACCGGAGCGCATCTCGAGACGGATTATCGATCTGACGGATTACCTGGCCGATGGGCTGGTGGCGCGCGAATGGAGAGTAATCTCTCCCCGCAAGACAGACGGCGAAAAATCCGGTATCTTGTTGGTTGAAAGGGACGGGATCGACGCCGATGCCATGGAGAGGAAGTTGAAGGAAGAGAAAATCGTTTTGTCAGTTCGCGACGGAAGACTGCGCATCGCGCCCCACGGGTACAACACCGTCGAAGAACTGGACCGGCTGCTGGGAGTTCTTAAAAAGATTTGAGTTCCCCATTTCAGGAGGCCGGAGGAAAAAATGAGCAAGCGTAAATGCAAAGCTGCCATGGTATTCTGCATGGACTATCGACTGCACCATTTCCGGCACCATTTCTGGTCCCTCCTGTGGTAAGATTAAAATACGGTGGAAAGGAATGGAGGCTGGCCATGATTAAACATTTTTCCAGACTGGCGTTGTGGGTCTTGACTGTTGCTTTCGTCTCTAACGCCGCCCGGGCAGGTGAAGAGCAGACCTTTGCCTCGGGCAGTCTGATAATTCCGATGGACCTGGCCTACCAGGATCACGGGATGTTTCAGAGCTATGGATTGATCTTTCAGCTTCTGCGCCAGGGCGTGAGCGTCTACTGGGTGATCGATCTCAACAAGAGCTGGCATGCCGCGGCCTGCGACACACAGGGCGACGAGTGTGCCTGGGATTGCGCCGAGGATGGCAGCGGGCTGAAGTGCCCCTATCCGACCGCCAGCCCCGACTTCTACGTGGGGGCGCGGGTGATCTGGGACGGCGAGGGTCAAGCTAATCCCGGCGACCCGATCACGCTCCACGGTTACCGCGGGGGACCGTTCGTGATCGACGCCGCGGACGCCGCCGCCGCGCGGCCGATCATCGACGCCTGGAACGACCAGGGTCTTTGGGCCGATAATCCCTGGGCGCAGCGAACCGAGTTCCACGTAGTGTCGGTGCACGAGACGACCGAAGAGTTTACCGGTTACGTGCGCAAGAAGATGGTCGCGGCTCCGACCATCGCTGTTTTCTCGGACGGCAACGAGGATATCGCCACCTCGTACCTGCGCGCGGCCGGCATCCCGCAGTCGAACGGACTCGAATTTCCGGCCGGCAAGTGCGGGGCAAACGATTGCGGCCCGGGTACGGATAAACCCGACATGCTGACGGTTGAAAGCATCATGGGCGACATGGGCACCTGTGACAATCCCAACCTCGATCACCAGAACGGGGCGCTGTTCACCACGGACGGCGTTCCGGCCTACTGCCAGATCATGAGTATGCATTGGAATGTCAACGACCGCGAGAAAGTCGAATGCCAGGGAGGCTGCCCGGCGACACAAGCCGAGTGCTCGGGCCAGGCCTTCACCTACCACGGGCACGAAGTTGTAGCCGAGGTGAGAAAGTTTCTGAACTTCCCGGTTCACTTTTTCGCCGAGTGCCAGGCGGTCAATGCCTACGAAAATACGGTGCCCAACCCAGCCTGGCCATATCTCGACGACAGCGAGAGAATCGGTCACTACCTGACCGACCTGGGCACCCCTCCCGACTGCACAAATGACGCGGACTGCACCGATGCAGACTTCGAGTGTGACCCGGGCTTCTGCGACAACGGCACACGCGACTGTTGCCAGTCGAAGAATATCAAGGAAAAAGGGGCCGGCTTCCTGATCGCCGCGCGGCCCGACTCGGCCACGCTCAAGGTTTTTCACCCCGAGGTGCCCTACAACCAGATGGACGGAGCCTTCGGCACGGTGGGCGGCAGCGAACCGGCTTACAATCTGAGTGACTACCTCGGCACGGGCTACAAGAACGATATCGAAGTTACATTCATCAGCGGGCCCGACGGCCCGGGCGATCAGGATGTCTGGATGACCGGATATCTCGACGGCGAGTGCGACATCATCCAGCCTTTTCTGGATCCCAAGCCGCCAGCGGAATGCGAGACCGGCAAGGTCAGCTACCTGGGCGGGCATCGCTACAACACGAATGTTCCCTTGAGTTCCAACACCGACGGCCAGGGGACTCGAATGTTCCTGAACGCCCTATTCGAGGCCGACTGCGTTACCAGCAGCGGTCAGCCGGACATTGTGCTGGAGCTTTCCGGTGAGACGACACTGGTGTCTCCCGCGCTGCCCGCCGAGGGAAGCTACACGGCGTCTTTTACGAACGTGGGTGCCGGTACGGCGCTCGATGCCGCACTCGGCCAGGTCATGCCCCAGGGAGCAATAGTCACGGACAGCGAGCCCGGGGGAACACTTGTTGCCGATGGCGTCGAATGGGAGATCGGCAGCATAGGTAGTCCGGCCGCGCGCCCCGGTGAACCGCCAAACCAGGGCGGCCGCTGGGCGAAGGTGAGCTTCGCGGACTACGGCGATTACCTGCTGCAGGTGCGCATGCGTTACCGAGTGGGCGTCACCATGCTAGAAGCGGCGCCGATCAGCCTGATGGTCAAGGTTGTGGCCGAAGCGCCGGACGGTGGCCTGGAGGATGGCGGTCTGGACGCGGGCCAAGACGCCGGAGGCGATGCCGCTGACGCGCCTGTTGTGTCGGACGCCGGTGATCCCGGCGGTGACGGCACGACCAGCAACGCCGCCGAAGGTTGCGGCTGCGCTTCGCATCGTCCGGGAACTCTTGTTTTCTGCGCGGGATTGTTGGTTCTGCTCTGCTGTATCCGCCGCCGGCGGTAGCCCGGTTTCTGAAGTTTCTTGAACCCCAAACCGGCCTGACATACACTCTTGCCCGATCATGGGAAAGAAAGACAGGGCAAAGGATAAGGGCCGAGTCTCATCACGCCGGGATTTTCTGGCACTTGCCGGAAACCTCGGCGTTTGCGCTTGCGGGTTGGCCGCGGCGGGGCTGGGTGCGCGCCTGGCCGTGCCCGAACTGCGCGATGGACCGCCGCACAAGTTCCCGGTCGGCCCGGCCGCCGATTTCGTAAGCGGAACACTGACATGGATCCGCGATCGGGAAATTTTCGTCGTGCACGATGGGGACGGCTTCGGCGCGTTCTCGTCCAGGTGCACACACTTGGGTTGCACCGTCAAGAGATCCACCGAGGGTTTCTATTGCCCCTGCCACGGCGCGAGCTACGACGGACAAGGCAGGGTGATGACGGGCCCCGCGCGCAAGAATCTGCCCTGGTATCTGACCTGGGTTGGATCCGGCGGCCGCGTTTGGGTCGATACAGATCAAGTAGTGGACCGTGGCAGAAAGAACGCAAACAAAGAAACAGTCACGGGCCGGGACGACGAGGAGACATGAAGGGCTTTTTTAGCGCTCTTTGGGGCAACTTGAGCGGGCTGCCCGGCAACCTGCGGCGGGGGTTGCGCCCCGGTGTCGCAGAAGGCGGCAACAGCGCGGCCGGCCGCCTGCGGCGCAGCTTCGCCTACCATCTTCACCCGCTCAGGGTTACCCGCCGAGCACTGAGAGCCTCTACAACCCTCGGGCTTGGTGTCGTCAGCCTGACGGCCTTTCTAATCCTTGGCGTCACCGGCGTGCTGCTGATGATCTATTACCAGCCCGGTACATCGGATGCCTATGCCAGCATGCAGGATATCCAGTACGCGGTAGCCATGGGTTCCTTCGTGCGCGCCCTGCACCGCTGGGCGGCCTACGCCATGCTGGTTTCGATATTGTTGCATCTGTTGCGGGTGGCTTCGATGGGCGCATACCGCGGACGGGAGTTGAACTGGCTCGTAGGTCTCGGGCTGGGGGGGCTCGCTTTGGGCTTGGCCTTCACCGGTTACCTGTTGCCCTGGGACCAGCGTTCGTACTGGGCGGTGCGCGTAAGCGCGAGCATGCTGGATAGCGTGCCGCTGCTGGGCTTGGCGGTAAAGAACTTGATGTTGGGAGGGCAAACCGTCGGACAAGCCGCCCTGCTTCGTTTTTACATGTTGCACGTGGCCATGTTGCCCGCCGGTATGCTGGCGCTGATCGCAGTCCACCTGTGGCGTATCAGGCGCGACGGAGGTTTAGCGGGCGCGCCCGAGGATGGCGAAGACAGCGAGTTGCTTCCCGCCTGGCCGCACTTGGTGCTGCGCGAAGCTCTTTTGATGTTGTGGGTACTGGTTGTCCTGGCGGCGGTCGCCGCGCTGGTGTCGGCGCCACTGGGCGCCCCGGTCGACGTGCACGTCCCTGCCAATCCCGAGAAGGCGCCCTGGTACTTCTTGTGGGCCCAGGAACTGGTCAGCTATTCGGCAAGGCTTGGAGCTTTCGTAATTCCTGCGCTTCTGGCTCTGGGACTGGTTGGGCTTCCGTTTCTAGATCGAGAGGACGAAGGAGTTGGACGCTGGTTCGGTACTCGTAACTGTCGCCTGGCCGTATTGCTTTCCGGGCTGGGTGCGATCGCCGCGCTTGCGTTGTTCGAGGTGTTCTATATGCAGGCAGGGCCCGGCGTATTTTTCAAGGCGCTTGGCACGGTCTGGCCTGACGTCGTCAACCCGGGCGCTGGCATGATTGTCGTAGCCATACTGGCCATGCTGACAACCGGAATCGCAACCGATTCGACCCGGGCCGCCTTTCTCTCGGGGCTCGTAGTAATGTTGATCATGCTTCTGGGATTCACCCTGATCGGTGTCTGTCGCGGGCCGGACTGGGTTTTCTACTGGCCATGGGAGGAATGGCCCGGTGTTGTTTGACCTGGCCAAAGACACCCGCCGCCTGCGGGTCGGCTTGTTTGCCGGGGCGCTTTCATTGCTCCTGGTCCTGGCCTGGATCGGGCTACGCGAGGCCCGTACCGAATGGCGGAGCACGCAAGCCGACTTCTTCGATCTCACGGGTGATGCGCGGCATACGACCGAAATATTGCAGAACAAAAACTGTTCCGGACAGACGGAACGCTGCGCCACCTGTCATCTGGGCGCGCGGCGCCGGGATCTGGGTGCGCAGACGCCCAAGGTCTACCGCGCCCACCCGCCCTCGATGCTCAGGCACCTGGAGCGCAGAACGGGATGCAGCACGTGTCACGGGGGATGTGGCCGGGCACTCGAGTCAGAGTTGGCCCATGCCCTGCCTGGCGGCAGGAAAAGAGACCCATTGCTCGGCCAGCCGTACATCCAGGCTTCCTGCGCGCGTTGCCATCTCCCCGGCGCGCAAGAAGGTATGCAGCGACTCGTTGCCGGCGCCGAGATCTACGTGCGCCTGGGATGTCTCATCTGTCACCCGCTCAATGTCGGCGGGCGGGGGAGTTGGGACTTCGGTACTGATTTGCGCGCTCCCGGCAGAAAGAGCCTGGCCTATCTCAGAATGAGTCTCATCGACCCGGCCGCCAATTTCCCCGGCTCGACCATGCCCTCGTTCAAGAACTACTTTTCGGACAATCCCGAGGGCCTGACCGACGTTTTGGTGTTTCTGCTGAGTCTGAATATCGAAGACGCGGGCGATTGTTCCCGCGGCAACAAGACGGGCGCCGGTGTTGACAAACCCTGCTCCGGTTGTCACGCGGGGGCCGGCGGCAGGGCAGGCGGCCGCATGGCGCATAAATGCGTCTATATAGTCGAGCGCAAAGACGAGTTGGGCTGTGCCGCCTGTCACCAGCATGAGATTCCTGCGCCGGGCCCGGGCGGCGGCCGCTGCCCCGTGATCAATAGGCACCGCCCAAATTGCGTGGTGTGCCACGAGACAGGCGAAGGGGACAGACCGGGATGATTACTCGCAGGCAGATGATCCTCGGTCTTCTGAGTGCCGGCGGAGCGACTCTCTGCCCGGGCTTGCTCAAGGCCGGAGCCAACACGCTTATCGGGACCATGAGCGGCTGGGTCTTCGAACCCGATCGCCTGCGGGCGCTTCTGGCCGCGGCAGAGCGGGTTTTACCCGGGGTTGTCGGGGCGGGATTCGAAGATTACATCAACTACTGGCTGGTAAGAGAACCCTTCAACCGGGCGGCCGACTGGAAGCCTCTTCTCAACATCGGGGCGGTGCACCTGGATCGTATCGCCCGAAAGAAGTTCGCGCGCGTTTTCGCCGATTGCAGGCCCGAGCAGCAGGATGAGCTTCTAGTGAGTTTTCAGCGCGGAGAAATAAAGGCGCGCCGCTTTTCCTCCAACGCTTTTTTTCAGCGGCTGGCAGCGTTATGCGCCGAGAGTTTTTTGTCCGATCCCAAGTACGGCGGCAACCGCGGGCAGATTGGCTGGCACTTCATCGGGCACCACGCCTGCTGGTGGGCGCCCCGCCGCAAACTGCCTGCCGGACTGCCGGTTTACTGAGGCTAACATGGGCAAGGCCGAGCGAACGGACGTAGTGGTGATCGGCAGCGGGGCCGGAGGCGCTCCTGTGGCCGTGACGTTGGCCGAGGCCGGTGCTCGGGTTGTTATACTCGAGCGCGGTTCGGCCTATACCATTCGCAACTTCACTCACGACGAGGTGGGCATTTGCCGGCGTGATTTCTTCGTGCCCTTTCCCTACCCGGGCCACTCCCCGCACACCATCCGCAAGCGGGGCCAGGACGGTTACCGCCTCACCACCGAGGGCTGGGTGGGGGTGTGCGTCGGAGGCGGCACGGTGCACATGAGCGGCTTCACCTATCGTTTCAAAGAATCGGATCTGCGCCTGCGATCGATGACAGGCGGTATCGCGGGAGCGGACATCGCCGACTGGCCGATCTCGATGGACGACTTACTGCCCTATTACGATCTCTACGAGGCCCGCATCGGAGTGTCCGGCAAGGCGGGCGTGAATCCCTTCGAGACGCGTAAGCGACCCTTCCCGCTGCCGGCGCTCAGGCCGCACCCGGCGGCCCGGATGGTCGATGAGGCGGCAGGACCGCTTGGGTTCCACCCCTTTCCTACGCCGCGGGCATTGCTCTCTGCGCCCTATGGCGGCCGCCCGCCCTGCAACTACTGCGGCTTTTGCGGCGAGTACGGCTGCGAGAACGGCGCGAAATCCTCGGTGGCAGCGAGCCTGTTGCCGCAGGCCGAGAAGACCGGGCGCTGCCAGGTGCGCCCGGGCTGCATGGTAACGAGGATATTGACAGACAACGAAGACCGGGCCGCGGGAGTCGTCTACCAGGATGCCCGGGGCAAGGAGCACAAGTTGGAGGCGCGTGTAGTGGTGCTGGCCGCAACCGCCATCGAAAGCGCCCGTTTGCTGCTGCTTTCTGAGAGCGGGCGCTTCCCTCACGGGCTTGCTAACAGCTCGGGCCTGGTCGGCAAGAACCTGACCTTCTCGACCTTCGGCAAGGGCACGGCGATTTTCGAGCGGCACAAGCTTGAAAAGAAGCTGGGGCCGGAGGGCATGGATCTTCCATTCCTGCTGCGCTCGGTGCAGGACGACTACTGGAACGAGAAGAACGGCCTGCTGCTTCCCAAGGGCGGTACCTACAACTTTCTGCTGCATCACCCCAACCCGATCAACGCCGCGGTACGCCTGATGATGGAATCCAAGTGGAACCTGTGGGGCCAGAAGCTCAAAGATCGCCTGCACGAGTATTTCCACGACGAGCTGTGGGTTGAGTTCGAGGTTTTCGGGGAGTTCCTGCCCCACTCGGGTTGTTACGTCGATCTCGACCCGCGGGTGAGGGACGGCTTCGGTCTACCGGTGGCGCGCATCACCAACCTGCATCACCCGGCCTCTGACGAGGTCAACAAGTTCTGCGTACGCCGCGGCATGGACATACTCAATGCCATGCGGCCGGCACCCAAGAAGGTCTGGCCCTTTACCTGGTCATCGACCACCTACCACCTGCAGCACGGCACATGCCGCTTCGGCACCGATCCCGCCCGCTCGGTGCTCGATCCCGACTGCATGGCCCACGACGTTCGCAACCTGTATGTCACCGATGGTTCGTTCATGCCCAGTTCGGGCGCGGTGCCAGCCACACCGACTATAATGGCCAATTCATTTCGCGTAGCCGAAAAGATAGCCCGGCGCTTCCGCCACCACGAGATTCCCGCCTGAGTGGAGACAAGAGACCCCAGAAAGCGCCGCTTGGCGGCTATATTGGGGTATCTGGATGACTGGTTAACACACTGATTATATAATCGATAACTTCAAATCACGAGCATTTGGGCATCCGGTACTGCTGGCGTCTGGAGTTTGTGTAGACACCAGACCCCACGAGACGATGGTCGCAGGCCTACCCGGGGGCGCTTATTGTTGGATTATCATGTTGTAAATACTGCCTTTATTTGTTTTCAGGGCGGCATGCCGAGATCTGGCTTGATTCTTGCTCTTCTTCAGAGACGTAATGAACCTCGCGAAACAAAACAATATTAATAATAACCAAGGTTCCGAAAGGAGAACAGAGATGAAAAAGGTACTTTTTGTGACGATGGTAGCCGTAGTGGCGCTGTTCGTGGCAGGTCCTGCGATGGCCCAGGCCCCGGGCGAGTGCACCGGCGGGCTGTGTGGTACCCCTGACGAGTCCGGCGGCGGCTGCGGTTGCGGTTGCGGCTCGATTCTGATCGCCAATACCGATCTTGGCGACACCTATCAGTACGCGGACGATTTCGACGAGGACGGCATCGAGGACGACTACGACAACTGCCCCTTCGTCCCCAACCGCGACCAGGCAGACTCTGACGGCGACGTCAAGGGCGACGCCTGTGACAACTGCGCCGACGTGGCCAACGAGTTCCAACTCGACGCCGACGGCGACCTGGCCGGCGACGCATGTGATGCCGACATCGACGGCGACAGCGTAGCCAACGCGCAGGACAACTGCCCGTACGTTCCCAACCTGACCCAGACCAACACCGACGGCGACCTGACCGGCGACGCCTGCGACGAAGACATCGACCAGGACGGCTGGTTGAACATCGAGGACAACTGCCCGTTCGTCAGCAACCCCGACCAGCTCGACACCGACCCCAATCATTTCGGGGACGCCTGCAACAGCGATGCTGACAACGACGGTGTGCAGGACTTCGTGGACAACTGCCCGATGGTAAGCAACCCCGACCAGGCCAACGCCGACGGCGACCTGATGGGCGACGCCTGTGACGCCGACATGGACGACGACGGTATCCTGAACACGGTTGACAACTGCAAGACGGTGATCAACGACGACCAGCGCGACGAAGACCGTGACGGCGCAGGCGACGTGTGCGACAACAGCTACTGCTACGTGGTTGACAGCGTCTCTGCCTGCCTGGATCCTGCCTCGGCCTTCGCGATTTACGCCGGCAAGGATCGCCCGGTGAAGACTGGTGAGACGGCGCCGCTGCTTATATGGGCCAACCGCATGAACCGGGCCATCGAGTACGAGTGGACGATCGTCAGCCGGCCGGACGGATCGAGCGCCAGCATCCATCATCCGCGCGGCTCCTCGACACTGTCGACCCCTTACAACTACCACTACAAAGTGGGTCGCCGGGTTGAGTTCGCCCCGGACGTGGCGGGTGAGTACGTAATCAAGCTGACCGCCAAGCTGATGTTCGCGGACGACCTGTATCCCGAGAAGAACGTAGCCAGTGTGCAGATGACCCTGACAGCCGAAGGCGACAACCAGACCGGTGGCTGCTCGACCGCGGGCAACGGCGGAATGGCGGGCCTGCTGGGCTTGCTGCTCGGACTGGCGTTGGTAATCAAGAGGCGCTGACCTGAAATCGGAAAGGCTTCCTTTCCCTATCCCTAGCCGGGCCGCGACACAACGTCGCGGCCCGGTTCGTTTCCGCCCCGTGAAGCGGCCGATAAATCGATCCTCGAATATCTTGACTCTGCCATCGGGGGCGTATACAATTCTCGTCCTGTGAAAACACTGCAAATACAGAGGACTTGGACGAGAGTCGAGCGTGGTCGGTAGACAAACACACTAGGAGAACGACATGGGCTTTCTCGAGCAGTTCAATCCATTCACCCGTTCCGGCATCTGGATGTTTCTTATCCTGCTGGTCTCCGTCTACACACTCACGCTGGTTATCGAAAGGGCCTACACGTTGTGGTTCAGATTCAAGATCGACGCCAGCCAGGTCTTGAGCCGTATCCTCTCGTTCGTCGACTCGAACAACTACAGCCGCGCCATTGAGGTTTGCAACAGCCGCCAGGGCCACCCGATGTGCGTAGTGCTCAAGTCCGGGTTGCTCAAGGCCAACCGCAGCGACCTTGAGATCAGACGGGCCATCGAGCAGACCACCATGAAGGTCGGGCCCCAGATCCAGAAGCGCACCCCGTACCTGGCCACGCTGGCCAACGTGGCGACCCTGATGGGGCTGCTGGGCACCATTTTCGGTCTGATCATGGCCTTCGAGGGCGTCGAACTGGCCTCGGCCGCCAAGAAGCAGGAGGTTCTCGCCCGCGGCATCTCGCTGGCCATGAACACGACTGCTTTCGGTCTGATAGTGGCCATTCCGACCACTATCGCCCACGCGGTGCTGTCCGCCAGGCAGAACTTGTTGCTCGATACTATCGAGGACAGCGCCATGACGCTTTTTAACCATTTATCGGCCAAGAATCGCATGGGAACCATGAAGCGCTGAGTGTTGTCTAGTAACCGTAGCAGGATTTTAAACGGGAGACCGTAAGATGCCGTCCAAGCGAGGAGGCGAAGCGCCTGTAGCGCTTAACATGGTGCCGATCATGAACCTATTTCTGGCCATGATCCCGTTTTTACTCATGTGTGCCGCGTTCTTCCAGGTTTCGGTGATCAACGCCTCCGTCCCGGCGCTTTCCGAGGGAGGCGACGATCCCAACGATGTCCCCAAGAAAGAACTGCAGAAGGTCACCATCAACCTGCAGATAACCAAGGCCGGTTTCGTGCTTTCGGCCAGCGGCGACCAGTCGGAGGACGAGCTGAAAAAGATCGGCGCCAAGATACCGATTAAGAAGAAAGAGTATGATTTTGACAAGCTGGCCGAACAAATGAAATCCATTCACGACAAGTACAAGAAGAGCGACACGGTGATCATCCTTCCCGAGAAGGAGATTCTTTACGACACGATCGTCAAGACGATGGATGCGAGCCGCGAGAGAATAATAGACAAGCACATGGACACGCGCGAGCACCTTTTTACCAATGCGGTTGTCTCGGCGATATTGTAAAGCGGAGCTGACAGTCCGATGGCAAGAAAGATCAAACGAAGCGTCCAGGGCGCCTTGGACCTGAACCTGACCTCGATGATGGACATGTTCACCATCATCCTGGTGTTTCTGATCTTCAGCTTCTCCAGCCAGGATCAGAACCTGAAGCTGGACCCCGATCTGTCCCTGCCGGAATCCACGGCGGCCATCGAGTTCAAGTGGGCCATCAACGTCAACCTGACTCCCACCGAGCTCAGGGTCGAGGGCAACACCATCGCCAGGGTGAAGAACGGGAAGTTCGCCGGGGTGAAGGTCGACAAGGACAAGAAGCGCGTGATGCCGTTGTTCAACCTGCTCAAGAAGTACAAGGACATCGAGAGTCGCGAGAAAGTCAATCCCACCGGCGACGAGACTGTGATCAGCTTCCAGGCTGATAAAAACCAGCAATTCGAGGTTGTCGACCTGGTGATGAAGACGGCGGCCCAGGCGGGTTACCCCAACTTCCGCTTCGTAGTATTGAAAAAATAGGAGGCCGCTCATGCGCGCGTTGCTAAGGCTGATACCCATGGTGCTGGTGCTGTTCCTGTTCACAGACAGCGCCCGGGCCGAGCAGATCGACAGGCTGGATTTTTCCTCCCTGAAGACAGCCAGGCGGACGATCGTTGCCCGCAATCGGCGCCGCAGAAAGAATCGCCCTCGGCCGAAGCCCACCGCCAAGCCGGCTCCCGAGCCGGCTCCGGATCCCGGGGCGGCCTCGGCGCCGATCGGGGGAGGGGGGCTGAGCCGGACGACACGCATCGAGTTTGATGCCCAGCTGATCAAGGGTCAGACTACCAAGGCAGGCGAGGTGCAGATTCTCGAACGTAAGGACAGCGCCTTGAAGAGCATGGTGACAAGGCGGACGAGCTTCAGGGAAGAAATCATCCACTCAGTTTTTCCCGAGAAATAGGCGAGACGGGAACTGAATAGACGAAGGGAGCGGCAATGGTTCAGCGTGTGCCGCGGCGGCAAGAGCCGGGAGTTCTCCAAGTATTTATATTCAAGGAGGGACGCTTCTGGGGAACCGAGTGTTTCTCACAGCCGACACTTACCATCGGTCGTAGCCCGGAGTCTGATCTGCAGATCGACGACGATATTACCTCGCGTACACACGCCCAGATCAGCGTGACTCCCGAGGGAGTCATTCTCGAAGATCTCGGCAGCTCAAATGGCACTTTCGTCAACGGTGAGCCGGTGGAACGTTGCTACCTGGAAAACCGCGACGAGGTGTCCATCGGGGATTACACCCTCAAAGTAAAGCTCCTCAGCAAGAAAAAGCCGGTGCCGCGTTTCCATGACGAGACACGCATCATGGACCGCGACGTGATCAAGGACGATCGCACCGAGATCGTGCAGCCCGAGCAGGTCGACGCAGACATGCTCGTGGACGACAACGAGATGAATGAACCGGTCGAGTCGACCTACGTAGTCCGGCCTCAGCGCGAGCCGGCCCCGCCGGTGCGGGAGGTCGAGGCGGACAGGCAGGGGGAGATCGCCGCTGCGCTCAGGGAAGAGTTGCACGGCGGCGCTGGCTTCGACGCTCCTGCCACCGAGCGCCTTTCTCACCCGCCGCGGCAACCTGATGAGTATTTTGTCAAGACCCAGGTGGAGCAAGCTCCAGAGCCTGCGGCCGAGCCCGCCGGTCACGGTGTCCGCTGGCTGACGCCGCAGCCCGACGAATCGCCCTCGTTGCAGCTTGCCGATGAACTGGAGCCGGATGCCCCGGAGTCTTGGGCTCCGGTGCCCGAGCCGGCGCCGCTGCGCTCGCCGCCTCTCAACGAGCCTTCTGTCCAGGTGTCCGACCAACTGATGCAACTCGAAGGGCCCGAGCCGGCGCTGGGAACTCCGCTGGGTGCTGCTGTGGAACTCGAGGCCGGGTTCGAAGCAGGCGATGAGGACGAAGAAGAGGAATTGCTGCGCGACTTCGTCGAACCCTTTTCGCTTCTGAACAACCTGATTCGTGAGAACTTCGCAACGCCGCAGGTTCCGACTGAGTCGAACCCGGTAATCGAGATCATCGGTTACAGCCAGGAGAAGCAGGTCATGAGCTACGAGCAGATCGCTCGCGGCAAGCGTTTCAGGATCGGTCCCAAGCGGTTCGTCCTGGCGCGCTACAAGAACCAGGCGGCCTGCGATGTCATGTTCACCGACGACTATTCGGGCGGCGTGATCACCGGCGGCAGGACGGTGTCGGTGGACGAGCTGAAGACCAGCACCAACCGAGTGGGCGCGCGCAAGGGCCAGAACATCTATGCCTACAAGTTGATGAAGGGCGACTACGCCAACCTGATCCACGATGGGGGCGGATCTTTCCTGCGCTTCGTCAACCCACCCAAGCTGCCGCCCGCGCCGCGGGGCAAGAAATTCGATCCGCTGAGTATGAAGATCTTCGGCTCGGCTTTTCTGGCGCACATCCTTTTTATCGTGATCCTCAGCTTTTTCTCGAATCCGGTAGAGGCCGGCGACCAGGGCGATATCGATCGCTTCGCCAAGGTGGACATCAAGGATCTGCAGGCCGAGATACCCCAGCAGGAGGCCGAGGTCCCGCTCGATCAGCTTCCCGAGCCCGATAAGGTCGAAGAAGAAAAGCCGGAAAAAGAAGAGAAGAAAGAAGAGCCCAAGAAAGAAGAGAAGAAAAAAGCCAAGAAAACCAAGCGGCGCTCGAAGAAAAAGGGCGACGGCGGCGACGCTGGGAGCGGCGCGGGTGCCGGCATGATGGCCGCTTTAGGCAATCTCAACAAGAAAAAATCGTCGCAGAATATCGTTGCGGCGGTCTCCAACCTGGACGCGGTTCGCGTGCCGGGTGGGCGATCGCGATACAAGGTGTCGGGCCTGGTTACCAAGCTGCCGACCTCCAGCGTGGTCCTCTCGCGCGGCAGGGGGGTCGGGGTGAAGGCCGGCATAGATCTCCTGCGGGGCGGAAAGGGACGCGGCGGACGCGCGGGCATCGGGCCCGGGGCGCTGGGCGGAGGATCGATCGGCAGGCGCAAGGTGGGCGGTGTGGTCTTCAAGGCTCCCAAGCGCAAGATGCGGGTTCGCGGCCACCTGAGCCGCGAGGAGATTGCCAAGGTGGTGCGTCAGCACCTGCGCGAGATCCAGTACTGCTACGAGAGAAACCTGCTGCTTTCACCCAACCTGCAGGGCAAGGTGGTCATGGAGTGGACGATCGCCACCTCGGGCTCGGTATCCGTGGTCAAGACCAAGAATAACACGATGGCCTCCCCGGCCGTCGCGATGTGCATATCGGCGAAGATCAAAGGCTGGAAATTCCCGAAGCCCAAGGGCGGGATCGTCGTAGTCTCCTATCCCTTCATTTTCAATTCCATCGGGTTCTAGCCGCTGTCAGGTGAAACTTGACTCGGCCATGGCGATCTGCCTTTTATTACAGGTAGCTGGCTCATAACTTTACCAGGAGAGTGGGATGCGCCCTTCTCGAAGGTGCGGGTTATTGTTGCGACGAATCGGCGGAAGATCCCCGGCCGCGCTTGGTTTGTTGGTGGTCATGGTGTTGGCGCTTGCGTCTCCCGCCGCACGGGCGGGCGAAGACGATCTCGATCAGGGCAAGGTCTACGCCATCCAGCAGCGCGACTACCACATGAACCATGAGTTCTCGATCTCGATGGCCTTCCTGCCGCTGGACGCCTTTTACAAGTTCTTCGCCGTTACCGGCCACTACGTGTTGCATTTCAACGACCTGTGGGCCTGGGAGGCCATCCATTTTTCGTTCGCCAAGTACCTCGACCTCGACACCGGCCTGAAGAAACAGATGACCGATGATTGGGCTGTCAGCGCCACCGATACGCCGAAGATCGACTACTTCCTGGATACCAACCTGATGATCAAGCCGACCTACGGCAAGGTCGCTCTGTTCGACACCTGGGTAGTGCACCTGGAGAGTTATTTCGTGATCGGTATAGGTGCGGAGAAATTCCAGACGGCCTGGTTTCCCTCTGCCAACCTGGGTGTCGGTTTGCGCGTATATCTTTCCAACACCATTTCGCTGCGTTTCGAGGCGCGCGAGTACGTTTACCTCCAGGAAGGCAGCGTCGACAGCACGATCTACTTTGGAATCGGCTTTAGTTACAATGCCTTCGCCGAAGATCTAACGATACGCGGCCCCCTAAATACGAGGGCTGCTGAGAAACGCGGGAAGGGCGGGGCGGGGGAGGTGGGCAAATGAATGTGCCAGGCGCATGCAGGGGCAAACTTCACAGACAGCGGCCGGTCTTGCCCGCCGTGGTCGTAGCACTGGCCGTTCTTATGGGGGGGTGGCAACTTGCTCCGCGGCTTGCCCGGGCGGAAGAGGCTGACAGTTTCCACGAGACGAGTTCCTACGGCCCGATTCAGCGCAGGCTGTTCGATATGGGCCACGAGTTTTCCGTCGGCTGGGCCTACCTGCCGCTGGATGCCTACTACAAGGGATACGGGGTGCAACTGGCGTACACCATCCACTTCAGCCACCTGTGGGCACTGGAGCTTTTCCGGGTGGGCTGGTCCTACAACGTCGACAGTGCGCTGAAGACCAAGCTGATCGACCAGATGCCCGATATCTCGCCGGGTGAGTTCCCGGCTGTGATCATCTGGGAGAACACCAACCTGCTGTTCAAGTTGTTCTATGGTAAGCAGTCGTTTCTGAACAACGTGGTCCTGCATTTCGAGGTTTTCATAACGGCGGGCGCCGCTTTTGCGTTTCGCAACCCCTACACTCTCTGGTACGGAGACTACACCAATGCCAACTACGACTTCGGCGTCAACGCCGGAGTCGGGGCGCGCTTCTGGTTCAGCCCGCGTTGGTCGTTTAGGATCGATCTGAGAGACACCGTGCTGCTGCTGACGCTAAACCGGGGCGGCTTTCCATTGAAAAACTCGGCCATGCTGGGCTTGACCTTTGGAGTTAATCTTTAGGCGCACTATCCAGAGGAGGAGAACACTTACATGTGCGGGCCAAGATTGTTGCCATTCGTAGCCGGAGTTTTCCTTGTGTTGGCTCTCGCGGCGCCGCGAGTCGCGGTCGCCCAGACTGAATCCGACCAGGGTGGGCAGGCTGCACCTCCATCAGAAAAGCAGGCACAGCCGCCCGATAAGAAACCACCGCCGCCGGCCGGGGAAAAAACCGCCCCGGCGCCGCAGCCGGCTCCCAGCGAGGGCGGGCTAACCGAAGAAGAGCTGAAAGAACTCGAGGGCACGACCGAGGAAGGGGCCAAGGTTGGCCCCGAGGTTTTCGACGAGGGCGTCAAGCTCTTCTACGAGAACGACTTCGTCGGGGCGGCCAAGCGCATGTGGGACTACATGTCCGGTAACGCCCCGGGAGCCAAGAACTACGGTTACGCCGAGTACTTCATCGCGCAGGCTTTCGACAAGCTGGGACTGACCCACGCCGCCATGGAATACTACTACAACGTGGCTAAGAACCGCACCAAGCCCGAGTTGTTGCCGGATGCACTGGGGGCCATGGAGATCATCAGCCGCGAATACCCATTTGACCAGCCATTGATCCTCAAAGACCTGATCTACGACACGGACTTCGGTTACATTCGGAAAGACCTGCGCGACTTCACCGAGTATTACCAGGGCTTGCTCGACTACCGTAACGGTTTTATCAGGTGGGGCGAAAAGCACTTTTCGAAAATCAAGAAGCAGACCTACTACTATTACAAGTCCCGCTACGTCCAGGCGGTCTACGACCTGGTCAAGTACGATCTCGATGGCGCCATCAAGTCATTTTCGGAGATTCTTGATTCGGACATCAAGCAGGTGGATGTGGTCAACAGCACCAGGCAAAGCGTGGCCCGCATCCTGTTTGAGCAAAAGAAGTTCGGCCAGGCCTACGAGAAGTACGAGGAGATTGATGCGCCCATAGAGAAGCAAGCCTCGGTGTTTCTGGAGGAATCCTGGACACAGTATTATCTGAAAGACTACCGGCGGGCCATGGGCCTGCTGTACGCCCTCGAGGCGCCGGCCTTTTTTCGCTACTTCAACCCCGAGAAGTACCTGATCAAGGCCTTGATCTACAAGAACCTGTGCCACTACAACGTGGGCAAGGACGCCGTGGCCGAGTTCCGCCAGTACTACGGCGACGCTTTAAAGGCCATCTACGACCGGGTCGATCTGGACAAGAACGAGATCCTGCTCGATGCAGCCTTGCAGGATCCGGCTCTCGACCAGATGAGCAAGTTTGCTCGCTTGCTGGACACAGAGATGGGAAGGCTTGCCGACTATTCCGCGGCCTGGTCCGAGAACGGCCTGCTTTCGCACCTGAACCGGATCTACGACCTCAAGATCCAGGGCACCAACCGACTCCTCAAGGTGAAGATGGACAAGGCCATCCGCGCGGTGGCCGAGAAACTATTAGCTTTCCAGGAACAGATGAACCTGCTCGACTACGAGATCGGACTGTCGATCTACAAACGCATCAAGGGCAGTCCCACCCAGAAAGAAGCTCGCCGCCAGGAAATCCCCTCTTCCGGCGACCATGTGTATTACAGGTTCGACGGCGAGTTCTGGAACGACGAGCTGCACGATTTCCGCTTTTTCATCGAGGACCGCTGCTTCAGCGAAGAACGCTGGGAATAACCCGGTCTTGGAGAGACAATGAATCGGCATACGAAAATCGCCGGGCTGTTTTTGATGCTTTCCGTGGCCGCGATGTTGTGCGGGTTTTCCCTGACCGACGAGGCCGATGAGAAGGCGGAGTTCGTCGAGGGGCTCAAACGCGACATCATCAAGGTCGAGCACTCCGTCGATGTCACCAAGGATCTGATCAAGAAGTCGAAGAGCGCGCCGTACCTGCCGGACATCATATTCCGCCTGGCCGAGCTGTACGTCGAAAAGTCGCGCCTGATCTACTACCTCGACGTCGAGACAAGGGGAGCCGAACAGGCCGTTTCCTCGCCGGAGGCCAAGCTGTGGAAGAATGAGGCTATCCAGACATACGTCGACGTTATGCACCGCTTCCCCGAGTACCGCTACAACGACAAGGTACTTTTCTTCTTGGGGCACGAGTACCATGAACTCGGCATGCACGAGGACATGCTGACTACCTACAAGAAGCTGGTCGAAGACTATCCCAAGAGCACCCTGCTGCTCGAGGCGCTCTACATCATAGGCGATTTCTACTTCAACAAGGACGACCTGATCGAGTCCGAGAAGTGGTACCTGCGCATTCTGCAGTACCGCGAGTCGCCGCTGCACGACATGGCGCGCTACAAGCTGGCCTGGGTGGCCATCAACCACGCCCGCGACGACAAGAAGTTCTGGAAGAAGGCTTTAAATCTTTTCGAGCAGGTTGCCACCTCGAAAAACAGCCCGGACGAGGGCATCACGGTCGATACTCACAAGATGGTCAACATCCGCATCGAGGCCCTGAACGGGATCGTCTTCTGCTATACCGAGGTGCACTCGGCCAAGAACGCCCTCGACTACTTCCGCAAGCTGGCCACCTCGAAGCAGGTGTACCTGCACGCGCTCGAGAAGTTGGCCAATCGCTATTTCATCAAGGAGCAGTTCGACAACGCCGCCCTGATGTACCGTCGCATTATCGAGCTGTCCAACGACGTCGAGAAGAACCTCGATTACGCCCAGCGTATCTACGACGCCTCGAGCTTCTCGAAGAACAAGGAGAAGGTGGACGAGGATGTGCGCGCCCTGGTCAAGGCGGGCTCGCTATACGCTTTTTCCTGGCGCATCCCGGATGACCAGAAGAAGCAGCTGGCCAAGGAGTTCGAGGTCTATGCCCGGGACATCGTGACCAAGCTGCACAAGCTGGCCAAGCAAAGAGGAGAGGAGCGCGGATTCCGGATCGCCGCTCGCGCCTACATGAACTACTTGAGCTTCTTTACTTACTCGGAGGAGTTGGTCAAGATGAAGTACAACTACGCCGAGGCTCTCTATAATTCGAAACAGTACCTCGAGTCGGGGCGCATCTACGAGGACATCGCCCGCAACATGGAAGAGAGCAAGGATCGCAAGGACGCCTTGTACTCCGGCATCCAGGCCTACCAATCGGCGCTGGGCGACGCCAAGTACCTGACAAAGTTCGGCATGGTCGAGGCGCGCCAGGCCATGAAGCAGCTTGGTGCTTACTACGTGCGAAAGTATCCCAAGGACGGCAAGACGCCGACCATCAAGTTCAACGTGGCACGCATGTTCTACGAGCAGGGCAAGTACCAGCAGGCCATCGAGTCGTTTTTGGAGTTCGTCAAGCAGTACCCGACTCACGCCCAGATGGCCGTGGCCGGACACCTGGTGCTCGACTGCTACAAGCAGCTCGAGGATTTTCGCGGCCTGGCCAAGCAGGGTCGGGCCTTCATCTCGAATACCGGCATTAGAGACGAGAACTTCAAGAAACAGGTCGGGGCAATCGTGGCCGCGGCCGAGAATCGCGAGATTGACAAGAAGACCCTCGAGGTTTCCAAGGATGGCAAGGACGCCGCCAGCGCACTTCTGAACTACGCCAGCGAGGTCAAGGACGCCGGGCAGGCCGAGAACGTCGTCTACCGCTCGTTCGTCATGGCCAAGGAGAAGCGTAACGTCGAGCTGGCCTTCAAGGCCGGCGGCCAACTGGCCAAGCAGTACCCCAAGTCGAAGTACCTCGAGGACATATATGCCACGCTGGGCAACTTCTCGGCCCAGATGGCCGATTTCGAGCGGGCGGCGGCGCTGTATGAGGATTATTTCAAACGTTTCCCGCAGAAGCCGGAAGCGCGCGAGGCCCTCTTCGCCGCGGCTCGTTTCCACTCGTACCTGGGGCAGTTCTCGCAGGCGATCAAGGACTTCCGGATTTTGATCGAGGGCGCGGGAGGCGAGAAGAAGGGCAGCCTGCTGGTGGAGATCTCCGACGCCTACGCCAAGATGGACGACTGGCGCATGGTTATGAAGGTGGCCCGCGAAGCCGTCGCGGCCTTGCCGTCCAGCATCAAGGGCCAGCTCCTGCTGGCCAAGGCGCTCGAGAAGCGCGGCAAGACCGAGGAGGCCAAGCAGGCCTTCATGGCGGCCGCCAGTTCCGGCGGCCCGGACGATACGGCCCTGTCCGCAGAAGCGCAATTTCTGCTGGGTGAGATGATCTTCGACGACTACAGAAAAGTGCGTTTCGGAACGGGGCAGGAAGACCAGGCCGTGCTGCAGAAAAAGATGCAATTCATCCAGATGATGGAGCAGATCTACGCGGGCGTCGTCCAGATGAAGAACCCGGAGTGGGCCATCGCCTCGCTATACAGGCTGCACCAGGTATACGACAACTTCGCCGCCTTCCTGGGCAAAGCTCCGATTCCGGGCGAGTTTAACGCCGACCAGAAAAAACAGTACAAGCAAATGCTTGCCCAGCAAGTGACGGCCCAGAAACAGACCTCGAAGACGTACCTGGACACCTGCGTCAAGACGGTCAGGGAGAAAAAAGTATTTGGTAGCTTCGCTATGGCCTGCCTTACGGGGCAGGAGCCCAAGGAGAACGTCACGCGCCGGCGCTCGGTCAAGCCGCTTACGGGCAAGCAGGTCGACGATCTCAAGGCGAAGCTCTTGAAGAACCCGAACGACTTGAAAACCATGGACGACCTGGCGATGCTGGCCATCTGGAGCGGTGACTTCTACATGGCGCGCCTGGTTCTCACAAAGGCCATGGAACTGAACGACAGCCACGCGCCTTCCTTGAACTTGATGGGCGTCGTCGAACTGCATCTCGAAAATGACCAGGACGCCTACGATTTTTTAAAGAAGTCCATGAGCTCCGATTCGAACCTCATAGCGGCCCGCCTGAACGTCGCGGCGGTTTTCGCGAAGTACAAGGACGAGGCCCGGGCGAAGGCCGTCCTGAAGCCCATCATGTCACGGGTCAGGAGCACCGATCTGTCGACGCCGGACATACATCCATCGGTCAAGGACGCGCTCAGCCAGTTGCGTATCCGCTAGTGTTGCGAGGAGGACTTTTCCAGCATGAAACATCTATGTATACGAGGATTTCTGGCGCTGAGTGCCTGCGCGATGCTGCTTGCGGGCTGTGGCCCGTCTCTTTCGTACACGGTCTCTCCCGACCTGATCAAGCGCTTGCCCAAGAACAGTCGGCGGTCTGTTTTCCAGGCCGAGACAGTGGTCACCATCGCAGTTGATCGCAAGAGCTCGGTAAAACGCCAGATCGACAATACGCGCCGTGAGATCGACCGGACCGAGGAGAGAATCAGGAAAGTTCACAAAGAGGCGGCGGGTGCGGGAGCGCGAGATGCGGAAAAGATTAACAAAGAGATCGACATGCTCGATGCCAAGATCGATTTTTTGCACGAGCAGATCGACCACCTCGGAATGAGCCTCAAGCTGGCCGAGATGGAATTGGTGTTGGCCAAGGCGCAGTTCGAGCTGGCCAAGGTGAAGCTGGTCAAGAAGCACTCAATCGCCTTTGGCGGTTCCGAGGAAGATTTCGTGGAGCAAGCGAAATCCATCCAGGAGGACGTGGACGGCATGCGCAAGGACGTCGACGAGGACGCGGCCGACCTGAAGCGCGGTGAAGAAGAATGGCTCGCGGTGAAGAAGAAGTACTTTTCCTCGATCGGTGAGTCATCCAAGGGCTGGTGGACCGAGTAGCGCCGAAAGGACATCGTGTCATGAAGTTGAGCAGGTTTATAGCGGTGCTGGTGGTATTGCTTCCGGCGACCGGGTTGGCCCAGGGCGGCAAGGGCGAAAAAGCATCCGGCGTCACCAGCAAGAAGGCCAAGGACGAGGCCGTCTTGCGCTCTAAAGGCAAGATCGCAAAGGACGCCTCGCTGCAGGAGGTGATCAACGACTACCGCGCCGCGCTAAAGGAAAACCCCGGCGACACAGATACCGTTTTCACCCTGGCCCTGGCCTATCATTCGCTGGGGGACTTCAAAGAGGCCGAGACCTATTACCGCAAGGCGATCGAGCTGGATCCGGCCGAGATCGACGCCCGGCTCAACCTGGGGGCCCTGCTGCAGAAGGAAGGTCGCTTCGCCGAGGCCGTCGTGCGCTACAAGGAGACGATCGCCCAGCACCCGGACATGGTCGAGGCATACTTCAACCTCGGCGTCGTCTACACCAAGATGGGCAAGCTGGGAATGGCGGTGGCGGCCTACAGGGCGGCCTGCCAGATCACCCCGGGCTTCGCCCTGGCGCAGTTCCAACTGGCGGAGATCTATCACCGGCAACTCGATTTCGATCGGGCCGAGCAAGCCTACCGGGCGGCCATCCGCAACGAACCGAAGTTCGCCGACGCCTACAACAACTTGGGCAATCTCTTCTACGAGCGGGGCGCAACCGACAAGGCGATCGTCTTCTACAAGAAAGCCATCGAGACCAGGCAGCAGGATCCAGAGTTCCGCTACAACCTCGGGCTGGCTTATTTCAAGGCCAATAAATTCGACCAGGCGGCCGCGGCCTATCGCCAGGCCATCGAGCGGGACGATAAGTATGCCCGGGCCTACAACAACCTGGGTGTGGTACTGGGCCGCCAGGACAAGAAAGACGAGATGATCGCGGCCTTCAAGAAGGCCTGCGAGTTCAATCCCCGCTACGTCGAGGCGAATTTCAACCTGGGTCTGGCGTATTTCAACGCCAACCGTTTCGGTGAGGCGATCACCAAGTTCAACGAGGTGTTGCTGGTCAATAAGGAATACGCCGACGCGCACGCTTACCTGGGAGAGGCTTACTACCATAAGGGAAACGTCTCCCAGGCCATGAGTCACTTCAAGAAGGCGATCAACATCAATCCCGGCAAGGCCGAGTTCCGCTCGAAGATGGGCATCGTCTACATCGAGGAGGGCAAGCTGAGCGAGGCGGAGAATGCCTTCAAGCAGGCGCTGGCAATCAATCCCGAGGATGCCGCCTCGCGGGCGAAGCTTGGGCGCACCTATTTGAAGCAGGGCAAGCGCGATGCCGCCCTAGATCAGTTCGTGCAGGCGGTGGCCATCAACCCGGATCTCGTAGACGCGCACGCCGCACTATCCGAACTGTACGCCGAGAAGAACGACTACGAGAACGCCATCGCCCACGCCAAGGACGTGCTGCGTCTCGATCCTGCTCGGGCGGCCGCGCACATCCGGCTTGGCGACCTGTACCGCGACCGCGGACTTCTTGACCTGGCTGCCGCGGAGTACCTGGAAGCTCTGACGCTGGACGCCAAGAACGCGCTGGCCCACTATCGAATGGGAGACGTCTTCGGCCAGCGCGCAAATCTCCCGGAGCAGATCCGCAGCTACAAGAAAGCCCTCAGCCTCGACCCCAGGCTGGCGGCGGCCCGCTGCGATCTGGGGGTGGCCTACTTCAACAGTAACAAGACCGAACAGGCCATCAAAGAGCTGAAGAAGACCGTCGCCGACAAGCCGGATTCGGCCAAGGCCTGGTACTACCTCTCGAGCCTGTACTACAACAAGGCCATGGCCAGCCGGGTGCACCGCAAGAAATATCTAGACCTGGCCGTGGAAGGACTGAAGAAAGCCGTCCTGGCCAAGCCGGATTCCTCGCGCAGCTACCTTAAACTGGGCAAGGCCTTGCGCGATCGCGGAGATAAAGCCGCGGCCGTTAAGGCATTCGAGGAGTGCCTGCGGCTGGACTCAAATCAGTTGGAAGCCAAGCGCGAGATCGAAAAGCTGAAGTAGAGACTATCACGCCACCCAGTCGACAGATCCCTTGCCCTCGCGAATGACGTAGGGGAAATCACCGGTCAGGTCGATGATGGTCGAGGGGACGTTGGGCAGCGCGCCGCCGTCTATGACCATGTCGAGCACCTTGCCCATCATGTTGTTGATCTCCTTGGGATCGCAGATCGGCGAGTTGCCGTGCAAGTTGGCGCTGGTGCTGATCACGGGGTGCATCAGCTCTTGCACCATCGCTAAGCAGATGGGGTTCGATGGAATGCGTATGCCTACCGTGCGTCGCTTGGACATCATGATGCGCGGCACCTCCTTGGTGGCCTCGAGGATAAATGTGTACGGGCCGGGAAGGTGCTTCTTCATGATCCGGTAGGCATGGTCGGGAACCTGGGCGTAGCGGCTGATGTCTTTCAGATCCGAGCAGACGAAGCTGAGCGGCTTCTTGCGGCTGCGATCCTTGAGTTGGTAGATGCGCTCGATTCCCGACTTGGAGAAGATATCGCAGCCGATCCCGTAGACGGTGTCGGTGGGATAGCCGATGACCGCGCCTTGGGCGAGCGCCTCCACCAACCGGCGGATCAAACGTGGCTGCGGATGCATGGGGTTGATCTCGACGATCATTTCCTGGTCACCTCCGTTGCGTGTTCCTGCCAAACGAGGGGCAGATTTATGCACATTCCTGCAGGGAATGCAAGCACCACAACTATTGAACGCTCGGAAAAGGCTAAAGTTTCCCAAGGTCTCGTTTTTACAGCGCATGTGCTTGTTTTATAGAGGATATTTATTAGACGCTGCCTTGACGGATCACCTCGGCGTCGGTTATTGTGATATTATTCGCTTTTGGAGGAGATCATGATCCGGCCAAGATCTAATAAAGGCTTGCTTGCCGTTTTTGCTCTGCTCGTGTTTTCGAGCCTGGCCGCCCGGGCCCAGAATTATGAGATCCTCGATCAGCAGCTCGACAACCAGGATCACGGCTACACCGTCATCCGGCTGTGGGGCTCGCATTATGAGATGGGCTTCGCAATGGGCGCAGCCTTCGCAGACGACATCCAGACCGGTTTATCCCAGGTTAAAAGCCAATTGGGCGCCATGTACTCGATGGCTCGCTCGACGATCGATGCCACCAGCTGGTTGCCCGCCGGGATCGAGGACGAGATCTCGGGCATCGTCGCCGGAGTCAAGTCGAAGGCGCCGGGTGCGGCTTTCGATGCGCTCGACGTCGAGGTGTTGAACACTTTCGGTGACTGGGCCTACTACAACAAGGGCTGCCGTTCGCACTCCTGCTGGGGGAGCTTCGTCCAGGGCGCGGTCAAGACGCTGTCGACACGCCGTCTCGACTACTCGACCCCTTTCGGCATGGCGCTGCACCATGTCCTGGCCGCCTGGGACCCGGACGACGGATCCATTCGCTGGGTGAACCTGGCCTGGCCCGGATACGTCACCGTGGTGACCGGAGTAAACGCCAAGGGTACTCTGGTTTCGCTGCACGACTACGGCACCGACTTCCAGCCTGCCGCGGGCGCCGTGACCAGGAGTGTCGCCGCGCGCTACGTACTCTCGGGGGTGCCCGACCTGGCTCTGGCTGACAACCTTTCCTGGGCGGCGGGTGAATTCGGTAACATGACGCTGACCACCGGCTCGTTCATCAACTACTACGTGCCCGAGGGATACGGCGGAGTCTTCACCTGCCAGACGGGCGGCTCGTGTGGCTCGCCGCGCACACCGCAGGCGGCCTACATGAACGGGGAGGCGCTAATCACCACCAACAGCCAGACCGACGGCACCAGCGTACCCGGCGGCGGCGATTTCATGGGCGACTATTACGCGGCCGGCGGACCCAAGGACCTCGCAAGTCACTTCGAGCTAATGGGCACCACCGGCCTTCACTTGATGTCGGTCGCCTATCGCGGCGCCGAGGACATGAGCATCTGGTTCCACGGTCGCGGCCTGGTGCACAGGGTCGAGGTGGAGTGGAACGATCTTTTTTCCGGGACGTACCCGGACGGGGGCCCGGCGGACGCAGGCGGGACGGACGGAGGCGGCCCGGACGCCGGGAGCGACGCGGGATATGACGGCGGTTCCGATGCCGGGGCTGACGGCGGGGTCGACGCGGGTGCGGATGCAGGCCCCGTAGCGGACGAAGGCTCGCCCGAGAACGGCGGGGGCTGCGGCTGTTCCACGCCCGGTGCCGGCGGGGCGTGTCTGTTGTCGTTTATGCCGCTTGTGATCCTGCGCCGTCGGCGGCGACCGCGTTGATCTGTCCCAACTGCAACAAGCAGGTCCCCGACGGTTCCGACTGTCCCGCTTGCGGGATCGTGATTGCCAAGTACCGAGACCGGCGCGAAGCGCCTGTGCGGCAAGCCGCCGACCAGGCCGCGCAAGAGGCGCCGCCCGCGGTCGACCTGACTCCTGAAAGACCATGGCCGTTCAGGCCCGTCTCGGACGGAGTACTCTCCGGCGTTTACGGGCAGCTTGCGCGCATGCTGGAGTCCGGGATATCGCTGACTGAGACGTTGGCGATGGTTTCCCGGCGCAGCCGGGGCCGGCTGCGTGACGCATTTGTCAAGGTCCGCGAGGCGGTAACGACCGGCTCGACGCTGGCCGCGGCCCTTTACGGGGACCCGGTGCTGTTTCCGGGCCGAGTGCGCTCACTGGTGGAGGCCGGCGAGCGCACCGGCGGGCTGCCGGCCGTCTTTCGCTCGTTGGGCGAGTCTTACGAATTGCGTCTCAAGCTTCGGCGGCGCATCCTGCGTGCCTGTCTCTATCCCTTTATCTTGTTTACGCTGTCTTTCTTCCTGCTGCCGCTTTCGAAGCTGATCCTGGGCGGCCTGGGCGCTTACCTGAAGGCCTCGCTGGTGCCTTACCTGCTGGCGCTGGCTTTTCTGGCGCTTGTCCTTATCGTGCTGCCCTGGGGTCTGAGAAAGATCATAGGGCCGGCCGCCGGCCAGCGGATCGTGCGCGCCCTGCCGCTGGCGGGCCGCCTTTCGCGCCTGCGCGTCAAGTCAAGCTTCTGTCGCCACCTGGCGAGTTCGCTCGGGGCCGGTCTCGATCTCAACCAGGCGCTGCGTCTCTCGGCCTCGGCCACGGGAGACATCGCGCTGGTTGCCAGGATCGAGCAAGCGATCCTGCGGGTGGGCGAGGGCGACACGTTGAGCGAGGCTTTCGGTGAACAAGAGCTGTTCGACGACGATTTCATGCTGGCTGTCTCCTCGGGCGAGCTGTCGGGCAAACTTACCGAGGCGCTCGATCAGCAGGCGCGCCTGGGACAGGAGTCTTTCCTGCACCGGCTGGAAGTGGCGGTGCAGCTACTGGCCGTCTTGGTGTTGCTAATGGTGTATGCCTTCGTGGTATTCAGCGTGCTATCGGAGTACAACAACGTGCTCGGCGGCTACCAGAAGCAGATTGACGAGATCATCAAAGGCGTAGGCGGCGGTCAGGGCATGGACCAATTGATGAAGGAGATCGGCGGCAACGGCGCTGGCGCGCTTCCGGCCGAGCTCAAGGATATTCTGCATTGACTGATTTCGATTTCATCATGGTCGAGCCGCGCGAGGCCGGCAACGTCGGTAGCGTTGCCCGGGCGCTTGCCAATATGGGCTTCGATTCGCTGGTTTTGGTCAACCCGCGCTACGAAGACGAGCGCCAGGCGCGCAAGATGGCCGTGCATGCCGTAGGGTTGCTTACCAAGGCACGGATTTATCCGACCCTGGAGGAGGCCGTCTCGGAGGCGCGATGGGTAGTGGGGTTGAGCTGTCGCCCGCGCACCCATCCCGATCGCAAACCGCCGATGGGTCCCGATGATTTCGGCAAGCGTCTTGCGACCCTGCCCACAGACGCCCGCGTGGCGCTGGTATTCGGGCCGGAACCCAGTGGCCTGAACAACAGCCACTTGGGCCTGTGCCGCGACATCCTGAGGCTGCCGACCGCGAGCGACTATCCATCGATGAACCTGGCCCAGGCGGTGATGCTGACCGCCTGGGAGACCAGGCGCGCCGTTGTCCGCAACCGGGGCGCGGCCCGGAAAGAAAAGACCGTCGTCAGTGCCGGAGAACTCGAAAAGGTGCTTTCGCACATGCAGCGCACGCTGACCGAGATAGAGTTTTTGAATCCCCAGAACCCCGAGCTGATCCTTTGCGAGCTACGCAAGGTGCTATCGCGGGCCAACCTCGACAAGCGCGAACTGGCCATGATCAGAGGAATCTTCCACCGCATGGATGTCTGGATGGCCTTCCACGGAGGCCCCGAGGCGCCCAATAAGAGGCGCAAGAAATATCGCTCTTGACATGGGCCAATAAAGCATCTTCTCGAAGTTCTTTCGGTCAGCGGCCGATTATCAGCAGGGCCACCAGGTAGTAGATCGAGATACCGATGATGTCGTTGCTGGTGCTCACCAGGGGACCGGAGGCTAAGGCCGGGTCGATCTTCACCAGGCGGAAGAAGGACGGGATCAAGACGCCCATCATGGTCGATACCAGCATGGCCGCGGCCATGGCCGTGCCCACCGTCAGGCCCAGGACGGCGTCTCCTTGCCACAGGCGGGTGAAGAGGCCCACCGTCAGCCCGCACACGATTGCCATGATCAGGCCTACCGAGAATTCCTTGATCAAAACGCGGCCCAGGTTCTTGAGATCGACCCTGCCGGTGGCGAAGCCGCGAATGACGATTGCCGAAGATTGCGTGCCGACGTTGCCGCCCATGGCGGCTACAACCGGAATGAAGATCATCAGTGTCAGCATGTTCGGAAACCCCAACCGGAAACGCCACAACAACGAACCGGACACCAGTCCGCCGAAGGCGTTGGCGATCAGCCAGGGCAGGCGCGCAGAGGCTATGCTGAAGATCTTGTTGGTGTAGACCAGTTCAGGCTCCTCGGCGCCGGCCTGGCGCAGGATGTCCTCGTCGGCTTCCTCCTCGATAACGTCGACCACGTCGTCGTGCATGATGCGGCCAAGCAACACTCCCTTGGCGTTAACCACCGGCAGAGAGACCAGGTCGTAACGGCTGAATATACGCGCCACTTCCTCCTGGTCGACCTCGGGAGTTACCGCGTGGTAGTCGCGGTCTGCCAACTCGGCGATAGTCTGCTGGCGGCGGGCCAGGATGAGCTTGTCCAGTGACAGCCAGCCGGTCAGACGCTGTTCGTCGTCCACCACGTAGACGAAGTGCAAGTCATCGACCTCGTCGGAGTTTGAGCGAATTGCTTCGATGGCCTCGTCCACGGTGGCCCGCTCGGCGACAGAAACCAGCTCTAGCTGCATCAGTCCGCCGGCCGAGTCCTCGGGATAGCGCAGCAGCGTCTCGACCTCGCGCCGGTCCTCGCTGGGAAGCGCCGTCAATACTGCCTGGGCCAGTTGCGGTGGAAGATCGGTTATCACGTCGGCCGCGTCGTCCGAGGCCATCTCCTCGAAGGCGCCGGTGAGCTGGACGGGGCTGAGGTGATCGGCTAAGTCGTCCCTGAGGTGGTCGGGCAGCTCTTCCATCAGGTCGGAGATCTGGCTGGTGTCCAGCAGCGCGATCACCCGCTGCCAGTAGTCGCGGTCGAGCGTGTCGAAGAGCGTGGCCATGTCGGCCGGGTGCAACAGCATCAAGAAGCGTCTCAGCGCCCGCTCATCCCCGCCGTCCACCAGTGCCTCGAGATCATCGACCTCGGGTAGCTTGTCCTGTCTGTATTCCGGCATGGGAGCCTCGTGTCCGGTCGGGGACACTAGCGCATCAGCGAGGCAGCCGTCAATCACAGAAGATCTCACAAAATACAGGACATTGGGTGCGGCGACGGAAATAGGTCGGGAGCGCCTTGACTTTCCGGAAACTGAAGTTCACTATGATTTTTCTCATGGCCAGTTTTACCCATCTTCACCTGCACACGCAGTACAGTTTGCTCGACGGCGCCATACGCCTCGACCAACTCTTCGATCGTCTGCGCGAGCTGAAGATGGACACCGTCGCCATGACCGATCACGGCAACATGTTCGGCGTGGTCGATTTCTATCAACGCGCCCGGGCGGCGGGGATCAAACCTGTTATCGGCTGCGAGGTCTACGTGGCCGGTCCCCGGGGCATGAACGATCGCAGCACGCGCGAGATGTACCACTTGGTGCTGCTGGCGCGTAACGAGACCGGCTATCGAAACCTGTGCCGCCTGGTGAGCCTGGCCTACCTGGACGGGTTCTACTACCACCCGCGCATCGACAAGCCTCTGCTCGGCAAGTACTCCGAGGGGTTGGTCGGCATGTCGGCTTGTCTGAGCGGCGAGATTGCAAGCCATATCAAGCATGGAAACGTCGCGGAAGCCTCGCACTCCGCGGCCGAGTACTCCGAACTCTTCGAGCCGGGCTGGTTTTTTCTAGAGCTGCAACACAACGGCCTGCCGGAACAAGAGAAAGTCAACCTGTCCCTCTTGGAGATTGCCGCCGAGCGCAAGCTGCCCCTGGTTGCCACGAACGATTGCCACTACCTCAAGGCGGGCGACCACCGCGCCCACGACATCCTGCTGTGTATATCGACGCGCAAGACAGTCGACGATCCCGGGCGCATGCGCCACGACACCGAAGATCTTTATCTGCGCTCGGGAGAGGAGATGAATAAACTCTTCGCCGACACACCCGAGGCCGTCGAGAACACGCGCCGTATCGCGGATGCCTGTAACCTGGAACTCGAACTGGGCAAGGTCTACCTGCCGCGCTACGAAGTGCCCGTGGAATACAATCTGGACAGCTACCTCGAGGCCAATGCCAAACAGGGCCTCGATCGGCACTTGGCCGGCCTGGAGGTCGAGAAGCACGAGTTGTACACCGAGCGCTTCAACTACGAGATCGACGTCATCAAGCGCATGGGCTTTTCGGGATACTTCTTGATCGTCTGGGACTTCATCGCCTACGCCAAGAGCAATGGCATTCCGGTAGGCCCGGGGCGCGGATCGGGGGCCGGCTCGCTGGTGGCCTTCTGCCTGGGGATCACGGCCATCGATCCGCTGCCATACGACCTGCTCTTCGAGCGCTTCCTCAACCCCGAGCGGGTCAGCATGCCCGACTTCGACATCGACTTCTGCCAGGATCGGCGCGGCGAAGTAATCGCTTACGTTGCCGAGAAGTACGGCAGCGATCGCGTGGCGCAGATCATCACCTTCGGGCAGCTCAAGCCGCGCCTGGCGATCAAGGATGTCGGCCGGGTGATGGGCCTCTCGTTCGCCGAGACCGATCGCATCTCGAAGCTGGTTCCCATGGGTCCCAAGGTGACCCTCGACCAGGCGCTGCGTGAAGAGCCGCGCCTCGAGGAGATCCAGAACGAAAAGCCGATCTACCGCGAGGTTGTGCAAATCGCCCGCTCGCTGGAGGGACTCAACCGGCACTACGGGACACATGCCGCGGGCATCGTCATTTCGAACAAACCGCTGCTCGAGATGGTACCGGTGCTCAGAGGCGATGAGGGCGTACTGACGACCCAATTCGCCAAGGACGATGTCGAAAAGGCCGGCCTGGTGAAGTTTGATTTCCTGGGGTTGAAGACGCTGACGGTGATCCAGCACGCCCTGGAAATGATCCGCGCCGGGGGACATCAGCTCGAGATCCTGGAGATCCCGCTCGACGATCAAGTTGTCTTCGCGCTGCTCATCTCGGGGGAGACCGACGGCGTCTTCCAGGTCGAGTCGGACGGCTTCAAGCAGTTGATGAAGGAGCTGAAACCCGATCGCTTCGAGGACATCATCGCGGCGGTGGCGCTTTACCGCCCCGGCCCGCTGGGCGCCGGAATGGTCGAGGACTACATCAACCGCAAGCAGCGCGGGCGCGGCGTCAGTTATCCACATCCGGCCACCAAGGCGGCGCTCGAGAGCACCTACGGGGTGATCATATACCAGGAGCAGGTGATGCGCATCGCCGTCGATCTGTGCGGCTTCAGCATGAGCCAGGCGGACATCCTGCGCAAGGCGATGGGCAAGAAAAAGGCCGAGGAGATGGCCCGCCTGAAGAAGATGTTCATAGAGGGGGCGGGTAAAAAAAGCGGCATGCCGCTCAATGAAGCCGAGGAGCTGTTTGCCAAGATCGAGAAATTCGCCGAGTACGCCTTCAACAAGTCCCACTCGGCGGCCTATGCGCTGATCTCTTACCAGACCGCTTATCTCAAGGCGCACTACCCGGTGGAGTTCATGGCGGCGATATTGTCTTCTGAGATGGACAACACCGAAAAGCTGGTGCGACACCTGGCCAAGGTGCGCGAGATGGGCATCGAGATCTTGCCCCCGGACGTCAACCGCTCGCAAAAAAGGTTCTCGGTTACGGACGGCAAGATCCTCTTCGGTCTCGGCGCCGTCAAGGGGCTGGGCGATACCGCCATCGAGGTCATTTGCCAGGCCCGCGAGGAGAAATCTTTTTTATCGCTGTTCGATCTTTGTGCGCGCATCGATCTGCGCAAGGTCAACAAGCGCCTGGTGGATGTGATGATCAAGAGCGGGGCGCTCGATGCCCTGGGCGCCGGGCGCGCTTGCCAGTGCGCCGCGGTCGAGTTGGCCTTCAGCAGGGCGCAGGCGCGCCAGCGGGAGAGGCAAAGCGGCCAGCGCAGTCTGCTTGCGATGATGAACGGTGGCCGGGGCGCGGGCGGGCTGGACGACGAGCCACCTTTGCCCAAGGTGCCCGAGTGGTCGGAACGCGAGCGGCTGGCCCTCGAGCGCGAGGCGCTTGGTTTTTGCCTGACCGGCCACCCGCTCGATCGCTACCGGCGACTGATTGGGCGCCTGACAAACTGTGTAAGCTCGCGCCTCGGGCAAATGGCGCGCAAGGACGTCGCCCTGGCCGCCCTGGTTGCGTCCATACGCGAGCGGCCTCTGAAGAGCGGCTCCGGACGCATGGCCACTTTAGTGCTCGAAGATCTCGAGGGCACCTGCGAGGCGATCGTCTTCTCGAAGGAATTCGCGCTTTGCGAGGGCTTGCTGAAGTCGGGTGAGCCGCTGCTTGTCAAGGGCACGGTGGCCATGGAGGGCGACGAGAACCCCGTCGCCAGGCTGCGGGTGCGAGAGGTTGCGCTGCTGGCCGATGAGCAGGCGCAGAAAACAACGCGCGTGTGCTTCAATCTTCAGGCGGACGGGCTGACCCCCGACAAGCTCGAGGAGCTGAAGACGATCCTGGGACGCTTCAAGGGTTCCTGCAAGGCCTACCTGCACATCCGCCTGCCGCAGGCCGGAAGCGAGACGCTGCTCGCGCTGCCCGACCAGGTGGGCTCATCGGAGCAGCTCGAACAAGAGGTGGACAACCTCTTCAGCGGCAAGGTGACCGAGTTCTCGTAAGTTTTCTGGTAGCCTATGTTCGCCTGCGCCTGCGCAGGGCCAGCCCCAGTGCGGCCAGCAGGAGGCCGAACAGTGCCGGGTGCGGCCGCTCGCTCGACGAGCATCCACAACCGCCGCCGCCTTTCTTCGAGCAGTCTAGATCCTGCAGGTCGACGAAGCCGTCACAGTCGTTGTCGACTCCATCATCGCAGCTCAGCTCGGCGGCGGGCTCGTAGCGCGGATCGTTGGTAGTGGCCACACATTCCTGCTTGGCGCCGTCGACGCAGACGTCGACCGTAACCTCGCAGACACCCTTGCCGCAGGTGTATGTGTCAAAACCCTCGTCGATCTGTCCGTCGCAGTTGTCGTCCGTGTTGTTGCAAAGCTCTTCATTGCTGTCGTCGTCATCGTCGCAGCTGAGACCGTTGCCGGCCTGGCTGCAGATCATATGACCATCCAGACACAGGTCATCGTCCGTCCCGTCACAAGCCTGGCCCAGCTCGGGCCAGTCCTCGTCGGTCTGTCCATCGCAGTCGTCGTCCAGGCCGTTGCAGGCCTCGACAGCGGCCACGTCGCCGTCGCAGACCACTCCATCCTGGGCGGGGTTGCAGACGAAGGTTCCGTTGGGACACAGGTCGGGGTCGTTGTCGCTGTCGCAGGCCTGGCCCAGTGTGACGAAATCCTCGTCGGTCTCCGTGTCGCAATCGTTGTCCACCGTATCGCACAGTTCGGTGGCGCCCGGGTAGACCAGTTTGTCGCTGTCGTCGCAGTCGTCGCCGCCGCAGCTCTCATCGGCGTGGCCGTCGCTGTCGGTGTCGGTGCAGGTGCTCGAGCACTCGTAACCGCCGCCGGGATTGACGCACAACTCGCCGGCCACGCAGGCGGTGTTACAGTCGCCGCAGGTGGCCGTGCTGCTGAGCGAAGCCTCGCAGCCGTCGGTCGTGCCGTTTTCACAGTCATCGAAGACCGCGTCGCAGACCATCACACAGGCGTCCGCCGTGCAGGTCGAACCGGCGGCGTTATCGAAGACACAGGCGTCGCCGCATGCACTGCAGTTGTCCAGCGTGCCAATTGGCGTCTCACAGCCGGGGTCGCCGGTGCAGTCGCCGTAGCCTGTTTGGCAATCGAAAGCGCAAACCGGTGAGGCGCCCGCGGTGTTGCAGGAAGGATTGGCGACGTTCGGCAACACGGTGCAATCGTTGTCGCAGGCGCCGCAGCGGGTGGCAAGCGTCAGATCGGACCCGTCATCGGGAGTGCCGTCGCAGTTGTCGTCGACCCCGTCGCACTGGTCGTCATTGGCCGCCGGTGTGACCTCGCCGATGCAGTTTCCGCTCCAGGCGCCGGCCGTGTAGGTTTCGGTTCCGGCATGGCAGATGCCGAAGCCGGCGGTGCCCGCCGGGCCGCTGTAACAGGGCCGGGTCGTACCGTCCGGCCAGTCGGCGACGCCGATGTCGGCCATGTCCCGGGGGGCCACCGAATAGCTGTCGGCCGGGGGATTGGCCATGCTGTACTGCCACCCGATGCCGATGATGTTTACGGGATAGATCGGCTCGGGGTTGCCGGGGATGCCGGTGTCCTTGTCGATATACATGACGTAGTTCGTGACACCGGCGTCGTCGCTTACCTCGATATTGGCGTCGCTGCCGGAGGCCGGCCAGGCGTCGCCGCCGGTCGTGTCGCTGACGGTGGCGATACCGATCAGCATGTTCTCATAGGCTTCGGGATTGGCTGCAAGCTGGGCCAGCGTCAATACCGCCACAGACAGCGGGTTGCCCTGGCTGAGCAGGCTGAAGCGGGTATCGACGATCTCGTCCTTGCCGTCGTATTGATCGAGTAGGCCCGAGAGCAGGATCTCGTCGCCGCGGGCCAGGCCGTCGGAAGTGGGCTGGTCGAAGATGGCCAGGCCGCCGGTGGCGTCCTGGACGAACGACTCGGCGTAGTAGAAGCGCTTGACGGCCGTGACGGTGACGTGCACGGTGAAGAAAGCAGCGGCGTGCGTCCCGAGAAGATCGGGGACGTAGTTGCCGTCGGTGTCCGCGCGCACGAAGGCTACGCTGACCACGCCTGCAAAGAACTCGGCCGACGAGTTGCCGGCGATTTGCAAGTCGTTGTCCTCGACCCCGGAGGTTGCAAGGGTCGCCAGGTCGCCGTCCGCGAGCCCGGCAATGCCGGTCAGGTGAACAATGGTTAGATCGGTTGTGTCACGGGCCGCGGTGGCCGGGTTGATGTCAGCGGCGCCGGCGTTGAGCACGTAGTTGGTGGCAGTCTCGGCGCTGGTCTGGTCCACTTCGGCGTCGAAGTATACGTCGATGCTGGCGGCGTCCAGGCAATGGACGTGGATGATGGCCGGGCCCGGAGGCGAGCCGAAGACCGAGTTCTGCCGGCCGGGTGTGCCGTTTATCGGGTTGCCACCGGCGTCGGTTGCGTAGGTCGCCACCGAGGTGTCGTAATTGCCCCAGTTGATGGCGTAGTTACCGCCCAGGCTGGGATCGTAGCGCTCCATGGAGCGGTCGTCGCCGTTGTCGCCCGCGAACCAGGCGGCCGAGCAGTCGACCATGTCGATGCTGGCGTCGGCCCCATCGTGCAGATCGAGCGAGTCGCCCGTGTTGCCCAGGTTGAGATTGACGATCAGGTTGCTTGGCTCGCTGGTGGCCTCCTCGCGCTCCTCGATCAGGAAGTATCCCCCGGCCGGGATGACGCACGAGCCGCCCGCGCAGGACGCGGTGCTGATAGTGTACGGTTGCGCTCCACCGTCGTCGACGATCGTCCAGCCGTCGAGATCGACATCGGCCAAGGTGTTGTTGTAAAGCTCGATCCATTCATCGGCCGTGACCGAAGTGCCCATCCAGGCCACCTCGTTGATCACCACGTCACCGGGCGCGGCCGCCAGGGCTGTTGCCGAGAGCATCAGTGCTAGAAAGAGTGCTGAAATATTTCTCATCTTATGACTCCTTGTGTTGGGTGACGTCAGCCAAACCTGAGCATCCCATATTCCGATTGGGACCCACGGTTTGTCAAGCTTAGCCGAGCGGAGTGCCGTCAATGGAGAGCAGCACGTCGCTGGTCAAGTAGACTTGATTCCCAGCGCCTTCATCTTCTTGTAAAGGTGCGAGCGCTCGAGTCCCAGGCGGCGGGCGGTGTTGGTCACGTGCCCGTTGCACTCGGCCAGCGCGCGCAGGATGAAATCGCGCTCGGCGGCGGCCAGCATCTCGCGCAGCGGTTTCTCGGGAGCGTAGAATTCACCGCCGGCGGTGTGATCCTCGCGGGAGGCGTCGAGGCTCAGCCAGCGCCGCACGTCGGCGGGCCCGATCTCGTCGCCGGGCACCATGATCACCAGGCGCTCGACCGAGTTCTTCAGCTCGCGCACGTTGCCGGGGAAATCGTGTTCGGAGAGGCTCGCGACGGCGCCCGGGGCGTAGCTTTTCGGGCGGCGGTTGTTCTGTCGGCAGGCGACAGTCATCAGGTGCTCGGCCAAGGCGGGAATGTCTTCCTTGCGTTCCCTGAGCGGCGGTAAGTCAATGGGGATTACGTTGAGGCGATAGAACAGGTCCTTTCGGAAGCGGCCCTCCGCGATGGCGGCTTGCAGATTCTGGTTTGTGGCGGCGATCACCCGCACGTCGACGCGGATGGTTTCCGACGAGCCCACCCGCTCGAGCTCTCCCTCCTGCAGCACCCGCAGCAGCTTGGCCTGCATGGACAGCGGCATGTCGCCGACCTCGTCGAGAAACAGCGTACCCCCGTCGGCCAGCTCGAACTTTCCGCGGCGTTGCTGGCTGGCCCCGGTGAAAGAGCCTTTCTCGTGGCCGAACAGCTCGCTTTCGATCAGATCGTGGGGTACCGCGGCGCAGTTGACCTTGACGAAGGCCTCACCGGAGCGCTGCGAGTTCTCATGGATGGCGCGGGCCACGAGTTCCTTGCCGGTGCCGTTCTCGCCGCTGACCAGCACCCGCCCGTTCGAAGGCGCCGACAGGCGGATCTGCTCGTAGATCGCTCGCATCGGGGCGCTCTGGCCGACCATCTCGCCCTGCAGGCCGGCCATGGTTCTCAGATCGCGATTCTCGTCGATCAGGCGGCGAATCTTGAGAGCGTTCCTGACACTGACGAGCACCTTCTCGGTCGAGAGCGGCTTTTCCAGAAAGTCCACCGCCCCGCGACGCACGGCCCTGACGGCGATCTCGACCGTGGCGTGCCCGCTCATCATCACCACCGGCAGAGCGGCGTCCAACTCATGGATTCGCTCGAGCACCGCCAGCCCGTCCATGTCGGGCATCATTACGTCGAGCAGTACCATGTCGACAGCGCTTGCGGTGAGTTTTTCGAGACCGATCTTGCCCCCGCCGGCCACCAGCGACTGGTAGCCCTCCAGCTTGAGCGCCCGGGAGAGGGTCACCAGGATGTTCTGCTCGTCGTCGATGATCAGCACGCAGGCCATGAGATGAGATCAAGATACTCCATTGCCGCGCGGCGGGTCAATGGCCTCCTGTTTCAGATCTTGATCTTCTTCCAGCTTCCACCGGCGAATTTCCAGGCCATGGTCGAGGATAAGAACACGACGTAGGTAGCGGCGGCCATCCAGGCGCCCAGCATGCCCATTCCCAGGACGACGGCCAGCAGGTATGACAACGGTATCAGGCACAGCCCGTGCATCAGCATCTCGGCGATCATGACGAACTTCGTCGCACCCGCCCCGAAGAGCGCCTGCACCAGGATCAATCCGGCGCTCATCAGCGAGGCGCTGGCGCCCATCAGGCGCATCGAGGGAACAGCTGCGGCGATGACCGCCTCCTTGTCGGTGAAGATCCCCAAAAAGAAATGCGGCCAGACGATTACCAGAAGCCCCAGGCAGCCCATGAAATACATGCCCAGCTTGACGGATTCCCAGCCGAAACGCTCGGCCAGGTTGGGTTTCCCGGCGCCCATGCTCTGACCCACCAGCGTGGACGTGGCCGTTCCGAAGGCGATCGAGGTCATGAAGATCAGCATCAGGAAAGAGATGATCACCCAGCTGGCGCTGGTGGCCACGTCGGGCGTGACCAGATCGATGCCCCGCAATAGCGGGCCGACCAGGGGGATGAAGCCCAGCGGGGTGAGCATCTTGGGGGCCGAATCGAGGTTGCCCGTTACCCACATAAAGAACTGGAAGCCGCTCATGGCGAAAACGGTGGCCAGGCCCGAGGGCAGCGAGAGGCGCACGATCTCGCCGACTACCGAGCGGTTGAGGTTCCTCGGATTGTAGATACGGTATTTTATGAGGATGCTCTTCCTGAAGCTCCAGGCAATCATGACAGCTAAGCCCACGAAGGTGCTGATCAACGAGGCCAGCGCCGCACCCTCGACCTCAAGGCGCGGGAACCCCAGCAGGCCGAAGATCAGTACGGCGTTCAGGAATGCATTCAGCACGTTCATGACGATCGAGGCCACCATGTGGACATAGGTCTGCCCGATACCGTCAAAGAAACCCTTGTAGCTGATGGTGGTCACCATGGAGAAGATACCCAGCATGCGCAGGCGGCAGTAGACCGACCCCAGGCGAATGACGTTGGGGTTCGGATTGAGCAAGGGAAAGATATCCGGGACGTAGTAGTAGAAAATGACGGACACAGCCAGGCCCGACAGGCCGGCGATGGTCAGCGAGTTGGTCAAGGCCCGCCCGGCGAGCATGGGACGTTTCTCGCCGGTGCGCCTGGCGGTGATAGCCTGGGTGCCGATGGCAATGGCCGAGAGGAAGCCGCCCAGGGCCCAGAAGAGCGGTAGGCTGACGCCGATGCCGGCCACCCCGTCGATGCCGGTGCTGCCCGGCAGGCGGCCGACCATGGCGGTGTCCATCAAGTTGATGGCGGTCTGGGAGAGCATGGCCAAAACGACGGGAATCGCCAGTGAGGCGATGCGCTTGGTCAGGCTGATGTCCAGGGAAAATCTCATGATTGGAATCGTCGGCCGGATAAGCTACGCACCCGACCGGCGCCAACCTACAGCGAGGGCGGGAGAATAGCAAACACTTTCTTCCGAAGACTCCGGAATTATAGGCGCCTTTTTTATTTGACAAGCTTACCCGAATGGGCTAATTGCCAGACGGTAGAAAGCACTTTTCGGGTACTTGCAGCGCATATGCCTCGCGCGCCGGGTTCGCGCCGCGTAAGGAGGGTGATTCGATGAAGACAGTGGGAAGCTTGTCCAAGGGGCTGGCCTTTACGGCGGCTGTTCTCTTTGTTTTTTCCTTCCTGGCGACAGGCTGCCGCCCGCCTTTCCCGAAGTGCCGGGACGACGGCGACTGCGCGGATGAGAAAGGCAACACCACCCAGATGAAGTGCTGCAACGAAAACTGCCAGGAGTGCTGCCAGGATCCCGATTGCCCCAAGGAACGGCCCAAGTGTAAAGACATGCGCTGCGTCGAGTGCGTCGAGAACAAGGATTGCCCCGAGGACAAGCCCTTCTGCGAGAACGAGAAGTGCGTCTTCGAATGCGAGATCGACAGCGACTGCGAGACGCGCGGCAAGCCGGGCATGGTCTGCAAGGAGCACAAGTGCCAGTGGGAGTGCGAGAAGGACGAGGACTGCGCCGAGGGCATGGAGTGCAAGGATCACCACTGCGTTCCCAAGTGCAAGTGCCAGACCGACGCCGACTGTCCCGAGGGCAACATGTGCAAGGATTGCGAGTGTGTCGAGAAACCCAAGTGCGAGGTGCAAACCATCCACTTCGACTTCAATCGTTACAACCTGCGTTCCGAGGATCGCGAGGTCCTCGATCGCAACGGCGAGTGCCTCAAGGAGCGCGCCGACATGTCGGTCAGCATCGAGGGACACTGCGACGATCGCGGCACCGAAGAATACAATATCGCTTTAGGCGATAAGCGCGCCCGCGCCGCCAAGAAATACCTGGTGAACCTGGGTGTGGCCAAGAGTCGCCTGAAGACGATCTCCTACGGCGAGGGAAGGCCGGTATGCTCCGAGCAGACCGAAGACTGCTGGGCTCAGAACCGCCGCTGCGAGTTCAGCGAATAGACGGCAAACGCAGGCAGGTTTCAGCCGGAGCGGAGCTCGAAGAGGGCCCCGCTCTTTTTTTATCGCGAGGTGAGCAGGTGAAGATCGAAGGCAACATGTTGCGCGTCGCGTCGATCTTGCTGGGTTGCCTTCTTTTTACAGGTTGCTGGGTAAAAAAGGACGTCGGCAAGCGCATGCAGGCGGACATCGCCGTTTTGCAGGTCGAGCTGGACGTTGTCAAGAAGGAGAGCGAGAAGAAGAAGAAAGAGTTGCAACAAAGAATTCACCAGGCGGACAAGCAGATCGCCGAGCTGGTCAAGATCATCGACGAGTACCGGCGCGCCACGGGACGCAACGCGGCCGATGTGGGGGTGGACATCGAGAGGATAAAAACGCAGCTGATGGAAATCAGAGGTCGCCTCGAGGTGAACGAGCACCGCCTGGACAAGATCGAGCTGAAACTTGCGGGCATCCACAAGGACTTGGGCGAGCGAGCCTCCACGGCGGAAGAACTCGCCCGCGAGAAGGCCGAGCGAGAGCAGGCCGAGAAGAAGGCGGCGGAGCACAAGCCGCCGTCCAACCCACTGGCCGCGATCGAGCGGCCAGAGAAGAAAGAAGATTTTTATAAACTGGCCTACGGGTTGCTAGAAGCAGGCCAGGAAAAGGCTGCCCGTACACTTTTCGACGAGTTTCTGAAAAAGTGGCCGGGCGACGCATACTCCGACAACGCCCTCTACTGGATCGCCGAGAGCTACTACTCGCAGAAGGATTACCGCCTGGCGGCGCTCGCCTTTCAGAAAGTGCGCACGCAGTTTCCGAAGGGGGACAAGAGCAAGGACGCCTTGCTTAAGCTGGGTTTTTGCTTCTACGCCATGGAGCGTTACAAGGAGGCCTTGCCGTTTCTCAAGCAGTTCGTGCAGGATTACCCGAAAAGCCCGCTTTCCGCCAAGGCCAAGAAGAGGATTCGCGAGGCGCGCAAGAAGCTCAAGGGCTCACCTTGACGGCAGATGAACGGTCGAACGGGCGGGAGGTAGGTTAATGATCGCATCCGGAAAGGCGCTTGGGGCGGCATTGATGATGTTGGCTTTTCTGGCATCACGGCCTGCGGGCGCCTCTGAGCAATACCCTGCCCTCGACGAGGAATGCTTCAATGATCACGCCGGGGTCATGGGACGCAAGGATCGGGCGGCCATCAAGTCTCTTTGTCGCAAGGCGTCCAAGGGCAAGGTGAACATGATGGTTGTGACGGTAAAATCGCTCGACGACTTCCGGCCCCGTCCGCTGAGCGTCGATCGCTTCGTGGACACCGTTTTCGAGGACTGGGAGATCGGTTACGAGGAGGGCAAGAACGCGGTGCTGCTCTTCGTCTCGATTACGGAAAACGAGTTCCGCATCGTCATGGGTGATAACTACACGGATCGACTCAGAAAAAAGGCCGGCGGCATCATCCGCAATTCTCTGGTGCCCGCATTCAGGCACAGGCATAAGTCACAGGGCATCAGGAAGGCGTACGCCTCCCTTTATCACCAGGTTGTCGCGGTTCAGATCAGGGCGCTAGTAAAGGCCCGGCGCCGGAAAGGCCCATGAGGTCGCTTGGCGAAGATCTGCTTGGAGCATGCATGCGTCTTACAATGTTGACAGGGGCGCCTTCCGGAAGTTAAATACTGGACATCCGGAGATCCGGGTGTTCAGCGATCGGGGCCATTGCCGTGGCAAGACGAAACCTGCTGCTAGTTGACGGAGATCCCAAATCCCTGCGGGTTATGGAGGTCAGCCTGCGCAAAGCCGGTTACTCGGTCACCACCGCAGTCAACGGCGAGGACGCCCTCGAGAAAGTCGGTATCTCCACGCCCGATCTTGTCATCTCGGACACCAAGATGGAGGTGATGGACGGTTATCAGCTGTGCGAAAGACTCAAGGCCGAACCGCAATGGGCTCAGATCCCTTTCATTTTCCTGACCAACCAGAAATCGGTGGAAGACAAGGTTCGCGGTCTCGAGTTGGGCGTCGACGACTACCTCACCAAGCCGATCTACATCAAGGAGATCATCACCCGGGTTAATATCCTGCTGCAGAAGCGGGAGCGCGAGAAGCTCCAGTTGCGCGACAGGAAATCGAGCTTCAGCGGTTCGATCGACGACATGGGGATCGTCGATTTGATCCAGACCATCGAGTTGGGTCGCAAGACAGGCATCGCCCATTTCATCTCTGCGGAGAACCCCGACCAGACAGCAGAGGTGTTCTTTCGGAACGGCAAGGTGATCGACGCCGGGCTCGGCCGGCTACAGGGAGAGAAGGCAGTCTATCGCCTGCTGTTGTGGAACAGCGGCACATTCGAGATCGATTTCAAGCCCAGCCTGGCACACCCCGACAACATCACGCTTTCAAGCCAGGGTCTGTTGATGGAGGGCATGCGTCGCCTGGACGAGTGGGGACGCATGCTCGAGCAGCTTCCCTCGTTGCAGACTTGCTTCGAGGTTGATTACCACGAGCTGTCCGATCGCCTGAGCGAGATCCCGGACGAGATCAATCATATCCTGAGGTTGTTCGACAGCAAGCGTGCCTTGTTGCAAGTCGTCGACGATAGCCAGTTCGACGATCTCGAAGCCTTGGGAATAATCTCGAAACTCTATTTCGAGGGCCTGATATACGACGCCAGCCGTCGTCCCGCCGAGGAAACCTCGGCGGTAACGATGAACGAGTGGATGTCCAAGCCCCCGCCGCCCGATCCTGACGAGCTTGGCCCGGAAGAGGGAGACGCCGGGCGGGAAAAGATAAAGGACGCCGATCAAGCCGCTGATTCCCTGCCCGTGCCCGAGCCGCTGGCGCCCGAGCCGGAGGTGACCGAGCCGGAGGTTCCCGCGGCGGCCGCGACCGTTCCCGAGATTCCATCCGCTGTTGAATCCAGCGTCAAGGTAGAGCCTCTCCCGGAAGATACCGAATCCGCGGGTCGGGGCGACGGCGCCTGGGTAGTGATCGAGAAGAAAGAAGGGGAGTACCAGGCGACGGGAGAGGGACTCACCGAGCACGGCCTGACGACAGGCTCCGCCCGGACCGTGACGCACGAGGCGGCGGTCTCCGCCGAGAGTGAGCTGAAGGAAGAGGATGCCATTCCGCTGGTTCGTAAAAAAGAGCCCGTTTCGGAGGCGCGAGCCGAGGAAATTGTCGAAGACATGCTCACCCTGATGAGGCCGCGCATCGGGTCGGCCGAAGCTGCGGAGCAAACAGGCAGGTCTCGGTCCGGGTCCGAAACAAGCACCGGCGCTCAGGTCGACGCTCGGGTTGCCGGTGAGGGCACGCTATCGAGCACCGAACATGATTTCTTCAAGCCGGCGGATGAGAGCGGCCATAGCGTTTTCGAAGAACCGATCCAACCCCTGGAAGACTCTTTCGGGCGCTCGGGGTCGTCATGGGTGTTGTGGCTTGTGGCCATCTTGCTGGTCGGTTCCGGCCTCGGATTCGGCGGTTGGTTCGTGCACGAGAAATTCCTCAACTCGGGGAGTGACGGCGGCAGTGGGTTGGGGATATCCGGTCCCTCGCGCTTGGACGCTTCTGTCATTCCCGTTGACGCCGGCGCCGTCGGGCAGACTGATGGCGGTGCGAACGCTGGCGATAAGCGGGCCGTCGCGGACTCTGGAGTCGGGGAACAGAGTGCGGACGAAGATATTGAGCTTACGATTCAGCCGTTGGTTCCAGCGGACAGATCGCGGGCGGCCCCGGATGCCGGGCCGGGGGCGGATTCGTCGGCCGGCAAGGTGCGAAGCGGGCCCGGCCGAAAAGTCGCCAAAATCAAGCCGGTCTCGGCCGAGTACACAAACCAGCTCAGGCGCGGCGAGGCTCTGTATCGCGCGGGCAAGATCAAGGCCGCATCCCAGGCGCTCGAGAAGGCAATCGAGGCCAATCCCCGCGGTGTGGAGGCGATGATCGCCTTGGCCAACGCCTACTTCGAGTTGGATAACAACACCAAGGCGATCAAATTAGCCCAACAGGCGCTGGAGATCAGACCGAAAAGTTCGCGAGCCTACCTGACGCTGGGCACCATCTACCAGACCATCGGTAAAAACACCCAGGCCAAGAGCGCCTACCAGCGCTATCTCAATTTGAATCCCAAAGGTCGCTTCGCCACGGACGTGCGCAGCATCCTTAAGACCCTCAAATAGGCTCGGACAGAGCGCGCATGCTTGTCCTGGGCATAGAATCATCGTGTGACGAGTGCGCGGCCGCCGTGGTTTCCGACGGCTCGCGGCTGCTGGGCCAGCAGGTGGCTTCCCAGATTCCGATCCACGCAGTCTATGGGGGAGTCGTGCCGGAACTGGCCTCGCGCGATCACGTCCGCAGGATTATCGGCGTGATCGAGGCATGCCTCGAACGATCGGACGTTTCTTTAAATCAACTGGATGGTATCGCCGTCACGTCCGGACCGGGGCTGATTGGCTCCTTGCTGGTGGGCCTGACCGCGGCCAAGACGCTGGCCTTAGCTTTTTCAATACCACTGGTCGGGGTGAACCACATCGAGGCGCACCTGCGGGCCGTGTTTCTCAATTACGATCTGGCCTATCCGCACATCGGACTGGTTGTCTCAGGCGGGCACACCAGCCTGTTTCGCGTCGACGGGGTCGGGCGTCTGCGCCTGCTGGGGCGAACCTTGGACGACGCGGCCGGCGAGGCCTTCGACAAGATTGCCAAGCTACTGGGGCTGGATTACCCAGGGGGCATCTCGATTCAACGAGAGGCCGAGCGAGGCGATCCCGCTGCGATTCGTTTTCCGCGCCCGCTGCCGGGCAAGCGGCTGGACTTCAGCTTCAGCGGTCTCAAGACCTCGGCCTGCGTTAGAGCCAAGAAGGACGGCCTGCCACACGGCCAGGCGCTTTGCGATTTCGCCGCCAGCTTTCAGGAAGCCGTCGTAGACACACTGGTAAGAAAGGCTTTGCTGGCCGCGCGCCTGGAGAAAATAACGACGATCCTGGTAGCGGGTGGGGTGGCCGCCAATCTGCGCCTGAGGCAGGTGATGATCGAGCGCGCCGCGGCGGATGATGTCGAGGTCTGTTTTCCCCCCGTCGAACTGTGCACCGACAACGCCGCAATGGTGGCGGCCCTGGGAAGCGTCTACCTGGCCTCGGGCCGCGATGACGGCAGCGGCCTGGACGCCGACGCGAGGTTGGCATGGCCCACCACCTGAACGTACGCGCGATACTTAGGCGCCATGGTTTGAGACCCAAGTCCGGTTGGAGCCAGAATTTCCTGGTGGATGTCAAGGCCATAGACAAGATCGTTGCGGCGGCAGGCGTCGAAGGTCTCACCGTCGTGGAACTTGGCGCCGGGCTGGGGGCCCTGACGGCTCCGCTCGCGCGCGTGGCGAAAAAGGTGCTCGCCGTCGAGCGCGATCGCGACCTGGCCAAGCTGCTGAGGGTCGAGTTCGCCCGGGATGCGGTTGTCCGGGTAGTCGAGGACAACGCGGCTGCCATTGACTGGGAAAGAATACATGCCGATGCGGGAGACAAGCCGGTAGTGGTCGGCAATCTTCCCTATCACATGGCGACGCAGATCCTGTTCCACCTCCTGGAGTCAGCCGGCTGGTTGTCACACTGGGTGTTGATGTTTCAGAAGGAGATGGCCCAAAGACTTACGGCCGGGCCCGGGTCGAGAAGCTACGGGATACTGAGCGTCATGGTGCAGCGTCGCGCCCGGATAACCACCGTTGCCCAAGTTCCGGCGGCTGCTTTTCACCCGGTCCCCAAGGTTGATTCGGCGGTGCTGCGTTTCGATCCATTCAAGCATGTCAGTGTGCCGGTCAAGGACGAGCGGCTTTTCGCGCGCGTGGTCCGCGGCGCCTTCGGCCAGCGGCGCAAGAAGATCGCAAACAGCCTGCTGGCCGCCTTGACGCCCGAGGCGTCGGCCGACTGCGTCAGAGCGGCCCTGGACAAGGCCGGCGTCGATCAGGCGCTGCGGCCCGAGCAGCTGGCGATCGAATCTTTCGCCGCTTTGGCCGATGCCTTCTTCGATCTTCTGGGTATCGCCGACCGGGCGGAAGTGGATTAATAACCGCGCTTCTTAACTGTAGCCATCAGTGATTGCATGTGGGTGTTCAGGTAGTGTCGGAACTCTTCGGGATCCAGCTGCATGTCGTCGAGAATCTCCGAAAAGATTTCCTCGAACCCCTTGACCTCGGTCTTGCGCATCTTGATCGCTATTCTCAGGAGGGCAGCCTGGTACATACGCTGCTGCTTGGCGCTGTCGGCCACTGAACACCTCCTGAAAGACTTGCATTACAACATACTACTGAGCCAATAGTTGACGTACGCTACAATGCAATACGTATATTGTCAATTTTTTTCGATTGCTGAATTTCCATGCTCTTGACCTTTTGGGTCTTTCGGGGTACAAGTTCGGCAAACTTGAGCACTACGGTACTGCGCCAAAGGGGCTGGACATGGTGAAACGTAAAACCGTGCAGAGACAGAACAAGTCTAAGCGCAAAACATCTACTAATAGCGCCAAGGTAAAACCAGCGCGTAAAACCGGCAAGAAGAATGTTCGGGCCCGGGTAGTGAGCCGGGAACTTTTCTCCCGCCGTAGTTCGGGCGGTAGCATAACGCGCAAGAACGGATTGGCTCCACTCAAATTCATACGCACGAATAAAGAGATCAAGAAGTACCTGGCCCAGGCCGGATCGCGCCGGCGCAAGGTGGCGCTAGTTCCCACGATGGGATACCTGCATGAAGGTCATCTCTCGCTGGTGCGCGAGGCGCGTCGGCTTGCGTCGCTGGTCGTCGTGACCGTTTTCGTCAACCCGACGCAGTTCGGTCCGACCGAAGACCTCGATCGTTACCCGCGCGACATTTCCGGCGATCGCCGCAAGCTGCGCAGGGAAGGGGCTTCGCTGATGTTCGTTCCCGATACCCCGGAGATTTACCCGGACGGGTTCCAGACCTACATCGAGGTTACAGATGTGACCCGCGATTTCTGCGGCGCTTCCCGACAGGGGCACTTCAGGGGTGTGACCACCGTCGTGGGCAAGTTGTTCAATGTCATCAGGCCCGATATGGCCATTTTCGGCGAAAAGGATTTCCAGCAGCTCGTTGCCGTTCGCCGCATGGTCGCCGATTTAAACATGGAGGTCGAGGTCGTCGGCATGCCCACCGTTCGCGAGGAGGATGGACTGGCAATGAGCTCGCGCAACGCGTACCTGAGCCCGGCCCAGAGGCAACAGGCCACCGCTTTGTTCAGAGGGCTCACAAAAGCGCGCCGCCTGCTGGACAGCGGTGAGCGCGACGCGGCAGAGTTGGCGGCGGTCGTGCTGGATTTGCTGCGTGAGGAGCAGGATATCCGTATCGAGTATGTCGCCGTCTGTGATCCGCTGACACTCGATCGCATTCCCGAGGTGGAGCACGATGCCGTGCTAATGGCGGCGATCCGCATCGGTGACACTCGCCTGATAGACAACATCCGCCTGAACGCCAGAAAGAGCCGTCGGTCGCAAAGAAAATGAGAATCCTTGTCTTGGCAACAGTGGCCGCGCTTGCAGCCGGCTGTGCCGCCGGCCCCCCTGCACAGCCCGCACCGCCGCCGGCCCGGCAGCCCGGCGCTGATATGTCGGCCTCGGCGCACTACCAACTCGGCCTGGCGTTTTCAAGGCTGGGCGAGCATTCAAAAGCGCTTGCTGAACTGAAGGAGGCCCGGCGGCTGGATCCCGCAAGCCGCGAGGTGACCTTGCTGCTGGGCATGACCTTCGATCTGGCCGGCAAGCCCGCGCAAGCCTTGCGAGTCTACCGCGAGGGAATTGCCAGGCACCCTGGCGATCCCGGCCTGCTTCACGAAATGGGCAACAGCCTGCTCGCGCTCGGCCGTCCGGCCGAGGCAATCAAAGCCCTCGAACAGGCCGCTGACAAGAAGGTGTCGGCCGATCTGCTGGGAGATCTCGGATACGCCTACCTGGTGGCCGCCAAGAACGAAAAGGCGCTCGCGGTTCTCGGGCAGGCCTCCAAGCTGGCTCCCGAGAGGGCCGATATAGCGTTGAACCTGGGCCGAGCCGGCCTGGCCGCGGGCAAGCCCGCGCTGGCAGACGCAGCACTGGAGGCCCGCTCAAGGCTGGCACCAGACGATCCCCGTGGTTGGGTACTGTTGGCCTTGGCCCGTATCCGACTTGGAGCTTTCGAAAAGGCCGCCGCGGCCGCCCAACGTGCCGTCGATCTTCATGAGAAGAACCCCAAGGCGCACTTCCTGCTGGGGGTGGCCCTCGATGCCCTGGGACGCAGACAAGCAGCGCGCAAAGCCATGTTGCGGGCAATCGCACTGGATCCCAAGCTGAGCGCGGCCAGGAAGTGGCTCAAGAAAAACCGCGCCCGCGGAAAATAGGATCCTTTATCCCAGCGCCGCCAGCAGGGCCGCGTGCAACCGGCCGTTGCTTGCGACTATCTCGGCGCCGCTCAGGTCGCACCTGGCGCCTTGCATATCGGAAATTTGTCCGCCCGCCTCGGCGACGATCAGCGCGCCGGCGCAAATGTCCCAGGGATGCAGGCGGATCTCCCAGTAGCCGTCCAGCCGGCCGCAGGCGGTGTAGCACAGATCGAGGCTGGCCGATCCGCCGCGCCGCACTCCCTGCGTGCGCATGGTCAGGGCGCAAAAACGCTCGAGATTGGTGTCGTTGTGCTCCAGGCGGTCATAGGGGAAACCCGTACTTAGAAGCGACTGAGCCAGTTCGCGGGTTTGGCTCACCGCGATTGCTTGCCCGTTGAGTTGGGCCCCCCGGCCCCGTCGAGCCTCGAACAGCTCGTCGCGCAGCGGATCGTAGACCGCGCCCAGGACGATCTCACCCGCTTGTCTGAGGGCCACGACGGCCGAAAAGGTCGGGTAGCCGTGAGCGTAGTTCGTGGTGCCGTCGAGAGGATCCACTATCCAGACGTCACGGGCGTCGGGCTCTGTAGGCGAGCCTTCCTCGGCCAAAATCCCCGCCTCCGGCAGCGCCTGTTCGAGGATCGCAAGCATCGCCCGCTCGCACTCCCCGTCGACGTCGGTAACCAGGTCGTAGGTACCCTTGTGTCTGATCTGGCGAGTTTGTGACAGTCCCGCGAGTTGGATCGCGCCTGCTTGACGAACGGCGCTTCTTGCTGCCTGCATGATGCGGTCGTTCAGCGCATCCATCTTTTTAAGCCCGACAAAAAGAGCAACAACACCAGCCCCAGCAAACCACCGCCGCCGGTCGAGGCGCAACCGCATCCCGTCCCGGGGCCGGCGACCCCCGGGCCCCAGTCGTAGTCGGGATCCAGATACAGTCTGAAGTCCATATTACGGTCGGCCTGGATGTCGAACTCGTCGGCGACACTGGTCAGGAAGCCCTCCCTGCCGGCGCCGGCCTGATAGTTGCCGGCGGGGATGCCGCCAATGCTGAAGGCGCCCTGATCGTCGGTCATGGTCTGGCGGCGGAATTGTCCTGAGTTTTCCCAGATGCTGACGTGCGAGCCGGCTGCCGAGGGCGGCGTGCCGCCGTCCGGCATGCTCAGACTGACCGTGCCTGAGAGCCGGTAAGTTGGATTTGTTGTCCCGTTGTCGTCTTTTTCGAGCACGAAATCGAGTGAGAGGTCGGCGGTCATCTGGACGTCGATTCGGGTCGCCGAGCGATAGCCCGCCCGGAAGGCCGTGAACGAAAGCGGCCCGGCCGGAACTCCTGAGAGCGTGTAGGAGCCCCCGGTATTCGTGTTGCTCGTAAGCGCCGGATCCTGCCCGTTACAGCGTATCGTCGAGCCGCTGCGATCGAGGGGATTGTCAGACAGGGCCACCACTCCGCTTAAGGTGTAGGAGCCGCCTGCGGCCAGGTCGATGTTCTGCTCAACGAGAGTGCTGCCGCCGTCGGTGGCCGGAGGGGGCAGCGTCAGCGCGACCGTCTTGGGCAAAAAGGCGTATTTCTCTCCGCGCAAGTCATAGTCGCCGGCGGCAAGACCTACCAGCGTGAAACTTCCCCCTGCCTGCGAGATGGTCAACCCCAATGTCCGGCTGCCCTGGCGGGCGGACAGGAGCACTCCCTGGCAGGCTGTGCCGGAGCAGGAGGCGACACCCTGGATTGCGCCGACTTCCGAGGGGGGATCCAGCACGAAGTCGTGCGTGGCATCATCGCCGACCCAGGTCGCGCCGGTCGCCGATCCGCGCAATCCCGGTGACGCGCAGGTCAAGCCGTATGAACCGTCGGGCACCGCGGGCAGAGAGTAGTTGCCGCCAGCATCACTTATGGCCAGCAGGCCGGTGCCGCGCACCGCGACCAGGGCTCCGGCGACGGCGGCGCCGGTGTCAGAGCGAGTGACCTGTCCGGACAGGCTGCCGGCCAGCGATCCCGGGGCCGCCAGGACGACGATGGACAGCAGCACTATGGCGGTTCGGCGCATTTTCCATTTTTACCATATCGACGCCCCGATGGCCATCCCACAGAGCAAAAAGTGGTTGCCTTAGCGGCTGGCTGAGGGTATACATTGTAGTCTCATATCGTACCCGGATAGCTCGAGCAGAAAGAGAATAGGAGAGATCTCATGCCCGTGGATCGAGTAGAAAAACTATGGTTGTGTGCGGCCTTGACAGTCGGCCTGGTTTTTGGAGGTTGCAACGGCAAGGACGTCGATGTCGGCAGTCGGACATCCGCCCTGGTGCCGGATCAATCGGCTCCGCGGCCCTCTCACCGTGCACCTTCAGATCGCAACCTGGTGGTTGGTCCCAAGAACGACGGGCGGGTGTTGCCCTACGAACCCGGCGTGGTGCTGGTCAGGTTCAAGCCCGCCTACGACGTCTCGCGGGTGGACGGCATCGCCGCCGAGCTGGGTCTCGAGCGGGCGCGGGCGCGGCACAACCTTCCGGTCGATCGCATGCGTATCATGTCGCGCGAGACCGTCGAGCAGGCGGTCGCGCGCCTGAATCTCGATCCGCGCATCGAGTACGCCGAGCCCAACTACAGGTTGCAGTTCGAGAACACGCCCGACGACCCGCGCTATCCCGAGTGCTGGGGCATGAACAACACCGGGCAGACGGGCGGCACGGCGGATGCCGACATCGACGCCCAGGAGGCCTGGGACATCTCGATCGGCTCCTATAACGTCATCGTTGCCGTGCTCGACACCGGCGTCGACTACACCCACCCGGACCTGGCCGCCAACATGTGGACCAACGAGGACGAGGTTCCGGACAACGGCGTCGACGACGACAACAATGGTTTTGTGGACGACGTACGCGGCTGGGATTTCGAGAACGAGATCAATGATCCCATGGACGACTACGGCCACGGCACGCACTGCTCGGGCATCATCGGCGCCTCGGGCAACAACGCCATGGGTGTCGCCGGAGTCAACTGGCGCGTGACCATCATGCCGTTGCGCATCATCGGCCAGCAGGATTACGACACATACTGCATCGACGCGGCCGAAGCCGTCCACTACGCCGTCGACAACGGCGCCGACCTGATGAGCTGCAGCTGGTGGACGGTGCAGACCTACAGCCAGACACTGGAAGACGCCGTCGTCTACGCCGACCAGCATGATGTCTTCCTGGTGGCGGCGGCCGGCAACGATACCCACAACGACGATGATCCCGGATACAACCACTGGCCGTCCGAATGGCCCTACGACAACATCATCGCCGTGGCGGCCACCGACCATAACGACAACATCGCTTACTTCAGCAACTTCGGGCCCACCACGGTAGACGTCGGCGCGCCCGGCGAGGACATCCTCTCGACCGTCTGGCCCGACCACGGCTACGAGCTGAAGTCGGGCACTTCGATGGCCGCGCCGCACGTCTCGGGAGTTGTAGCCCTGATGCTCTCGATCAGACCCGATCTGACCAAGCAGGAGGTCCGGCAGTTCCTCTTCTCCACCGTCGATCCGATCCCCGATCTCGAGGGCCAGACCGTCACCGGCGGACGGGTGAACGCCTTCCGCGTGCTGCAGGCCATCAGCGGCGTGCCCCTGCCCCCAGTGGCGCTGGCCGGAGGCGACCGCACCGTCCAGGCGGGCGGAGGAGTGCAGCTCGATGGTTCGGCCTCGTTCGACCCCAACCAGGATCCGATCACCTTCGCCTGGGATTTCTTCCCGCCGGCCAACAGCGTAGCCGCGCTGGATGATTCCACTTCGGCCACGCCGGCCTTCACCGCCGACATCTGCGGTGAGTACCAGGCGATCTTGACCGTCAGCGACGGCCCGCTCGATTCCGAGCCCGATCGTGCCAGGATCAACGCGCTCAACTACAGTGCCCAGAGCCCAGTCGTCGAGAGCCTGCATCCCTACCTGCCCGGCACAGATCAAACCTGGACCATCACCCAGCCCGGCGCGGTGGTCATGGCGGTGCATTTCTCCCAGTTCGACACCGAGTCCGGCTACGACTACGTAGAGATCCTCGACGGCGACGACCAGCAATGGGCGATCTACGACGGTAACATAGGTCCCTTCACCTCTGTGCTGGTCGACGGCAACATCGTGAAGGTGCACCTGACCAGCGACGGCAGCATAGAGCGCCAGGGTTTCACGGTCGACGAGGTGCGCTGGTGCGACGCTGGTAAGTGTCCCGTCGGCCTGGGCGATTGCGACGACGATCCCGCCACCGGTCCGGGCGGCTGCGAAACAGACACCAGCGGCGATCTGGGCAACTGCGGCTGGTGCGGACACACCTGCGCCTATGCCCACGCCGGCGCGGATTGCACCAACGGTTTGTGCCAGTTCACAGGCTGCGATTCCGGTTGGACCGATTGCGACAACGACCAGGCCACCGGCTGCGAGGCCGACCTGCAGGCCGATCCGCAAAACTGCGGTACCTGCGGCTTGGACTGCGGCCCGTACGCCAACGCCTCTCCGGGCTGCACCGGCGGCCAATGCGCCATCGGCCAGTGCGACGCGGGCTTTGGCGATTGCAACGGCAACCTGGCAGACGGCTGCGAGTTTGACGTCAGCGCAGACCTGCAAAACTGCGGCGCCTGCGGCAACGTCTGCGCCCTGCCGCATGCCGACAGCCAGGCCTGCATCGACGGCGCCTGCATTCCCATGGGCGCTTGTACGGACGTCGCCTTGCAGCCCGTGGTTGAGACGCCGCACCCGTACGCGAACAACTACGACGACTCCTGGGTGATATCACAGCCCGGGGCGGTGCAGCTTTCCGCTCACTTCGCAAGCTTCGATGTGGAACAGAACTCGGACTGCAGCTGGGACTACGTGCTCTTGCTGGACGGTCAAGGCAATCAGATGGCCAAGTTGTGCGGCACATTGGGCGCTTTCTACTCGGAACAGATCATGGGCGACACCATCCAGGTGGTGTTCCATTCGGACAGCAGCGTGATTCGCGACGGCTTCGTCATAGATTCCGTGGGTTCATGCGAGAACGGCTGCGCCACGGGTTTTTCCGACTGTGACGCCGATCCGCAAAACGGCTGCGAGGCCGACACCGGCTCCGATGTCGCCAACTGCGGCGGCTGCGGTCTGACCTGCGGCGGGGCGCACACCGCCAGCCAGTGCCTAAACAGCACCTGCATCGAGAGCATCGAATGCCAGGCGGACTGGGGCGACTGCAACAACGATCCGCTCGACGGCTGCGAGGCCGAGTTAGCCGGCGACCCCCAAAACTGCAGCGCCTGCGGAGCCATCTGTCTCTACAGCCACGCCGCCGGGGCATGCAACGGCGGCGTGTGCGAGATGGGCGCGTGCAACCAGGGCTTCGGGGACTGCAACGCGAGCGAGGCCGACGGCTGCGAGACTTCTACCAGCAGCGATCCCAACAACTGCGGCGCCTGCAACAGCGTCTGCGACATGGCGCATGTGGACACCGCCTCCTGCAGCCAGAGCGTCTGCCAGGTTGAAACCTGCGAGCTCGGCTGGGACGACTGCGACGGGATCGACACCAACGGCTGCGAGTTCGATGTCAGCGCCGACCCCGACAACTGCGGCGCCTGCGGCAACGTGTGTGTCATCGCCAACGGCACGGGAAACTGCACCGACGGCGTCTGCGTCGTCGGCTCATGCGACGCAGGCTTTGCCGATTGCAACGAAGAGGACCCAGACGGCTGCGAGATCGACCTGAACAGCGATGCACAAAACTGCAGCGCCTGCGGCGTGATCTGCGAGTTCGATCATGCCGGCGCCCTGTGCACCGGCGGTGTCTGTGCCGTCGGCGCCTGCCAGGGCGCCTGGGGCGATTGCAACGGAGACCCGGTCGACGGCTGTGAGACCGACACAACCAGCGATGCGAACAACTGCGGTGCCTGCCAGCAGATCTGCGACTCGTACCTTCACGCCACGCCTGGTTGTCAGAACTCGACCTGCGGGATTGCCTCGTGCGATACGGGCTTCGGCGACTGTGACGGAATCATGCTCAACGGCTGCGAGGCCGACGTCAGCGCCGACTACGACAACTGCGGTGCCTGCGGTCGAAGCTGCGATGTGCCATACGCCACCGACGTTGCCTGCGAGAACAACCAGTGCGTCATCTCGGCTTGCACGGCCGGCTTCGGCGATTGTGACGGCAACGGCGCGAACGGTTGCGAAACGGTACTGGACAACAACCCGGCCAATTGCGGCGCCTGCGGCAACGCCTGCGACTATTCCAACGGCACGGGCTCGTGCGAAGCCGGAAGCTGTGTCATGAGCGGTTGCGATTTGGGCTTCGGCGATTGTAACGCCACGGGCACAGACGGCTGCGAGATCGATCTGATGGGAGACGCAGGAAACTGCGGTATGTGCGGCTATGCCTGCAGCCTGGCCCATGCCGCGGCCAACTGCCTGGATGGATTCTGTGTCGTCGATGTTTGCGAGAATGGCTTCGAAAATTGCAACAACGGAAACGATGACGGCTGCGAGGTCAACATCGACGGAGACGCGACAAACTGCGGCTCATGCGATAACGTATGCGAATTGGCCAACGCTGAATCCGCATGCGTATCGGGAGCCTGCGCGGTGGACAGTTGCAAGACGGGCTTTGACGATTGCAACTCTGATGCTTCCGACGGCTGCGAGGTCGACCTGTTGTCAACTCTCGATCACTGCGGCGACTGCGGCACGGCCTGTAGCTTTGCCAACGCCGGAGCGAAATGCGTCCAGGGGGCCTGCGAGTTGGGCGCCTGCAGCGCACCCTACGCCGATTGCAACCTGGACGATGTTGACGGATGCGAGACCGATGTCAACGCGGACGACAACAACTGCGGCGCATGCGGTCGGGCCTGTCACCAGGGCCAGGAGTGCTCGGGCGGAAGCTGCGTTTGCATCGACACGGACGGTGACGGTTATGCCAGCGTGCCCTGTGGAGACGACTGCAACGATGCTTCGGATACAGTGCATCCCGGGGCCGACGAAATTTGCGATGACGGCATTGACAACGACTGCGACGGCGCCACCGACGAGGGCTGCCAAGACAACGGCCAGACCGAGGGCGGCGGATGCGGCTGCACCACCGACACAAATCGCAACTTCTCCGCCCTGTGGCTTGGACTTTTAGGCCTTCTGCTGACTATCAAACGCAAGAAGTAAAAACGGGATAACCCGAGGAGGGATTTCGTAATGGCACAAGAAAAAAAGAGAACGGATATCTGGTTGTTGGTGCTGGTGATCGTTTTGGTAGCGGCTGCCGGAGCAAGCATGTGGTTCTTCTCGGTGGCCGTTGGTGCCAGATTCGACGAGACAAACGCGCGTATCAAGGGCCGCTCAGCGCAGATCATGACGGCGGTGATCAATCTTCGCCAGGATTTTCTCACCAGGTTTCCCGCTAACACGGCTGTCGAGACACGAGAGACTGCGCCGGCCGCAAAGCCTCCGGCCGTGGTGCCGACACCCAAGAAGCCGGCAGGTAAAAAAACCAAGTAAGGGATCTCAACTCTTCCAGATCAGCTTCTCGGCATTTTTGATGTAGAACTTTTCCAGCACTTCTTTGGGCAGGTCGATTGCGTCAACCTTCCAGTCGCCCTGGATCGGCGTGGGGTGATCGATGCGGCGGTGATCCGTTTCGAAGTACTCCCGGTGGGCGGCGTAGAAGCGGACGGCGTCGCTGTCGTCGTCGGGCCAGATCGAGAGCGAGCCCAGCTGCAGGCCGCCCGGGTCGATGACGATATCCGAGCCGAACAGGATGCGATCCTGGTGCTTGATGAAGAACTTCCTTACCTGCCCGGCCGGGTGGCGGCCGATCTCGCCGAGGCGTGCCGAGGTGTCCACGTAGACGTTGGAGTGGGTGGAAAGCAGGCGATCGACGTAAGCCAGATCCTCGGGGTTGTTGGCCAGGTGGATCAGCAGGAAAGTCGTCTCGGGATGGCGGGCGATCAGTCGCTCGCGGGCGGCGAACAGCTCGGCCCGGGAAGGGTAGTCCTGGCCGTGGAAGCTCCAGGATGGCGCGAACAGAAGCTCCAAATAGCGCTCGTTTTCGGGTGTCGGCGGATCGAAGAAGGCCCGTGGATCGGACGTGTGCATGGCGACTATGGCGCCCAGTTCGGCCGCGCGCTTCATGAGCGGATCGAGACGGACATCGTCGATTGCAATCAACTTGCCGTCCGGCGTGCGCACGCCCAGGCCCATGTTCTTGAAGATCTTGACGCCACGCGCTCCCAACTCGACCTCTTTGGTGAGCCTTTGCGCCTCGCGTTGGGGCCAGGCGGGATCGTCAATGCCGCGCCAGTCGACGTTGGCGAAAAAGGCGAATCGCGAACCGAGCCTGCCGGCCACGGCCACGGTCGCCCTGAAGCGAGCATCGGGGAATGCGCCTGCGCTCTTGGCGCAGAAGCGGGTGATGCCTGCGGTATCGAATATTTTCAGCGCCCGCGCGATGCACGCCTCGGTCGGTACGATGTGCACGTGGGAATCGATGATCGGACGACGCTCCCGTTCTCGCTCAGCACCATCGTCCCGGCAAGCGGGTGACAACAGCAAGGTGACGACCATGAGCACAATCCAGCGCATAATTACAGATGATAGCTGAGCCCGCCGGAATCGACAACTTGTATCGGGCTCTGATTTTGTGTTATCTGAATCTATCAGGGAATCATGGGAAAGGGCTTAACCATGGCGGCGCGCGAGCAGGTTGAGCACGGGAAGAGTAGCGGCATTTTTGGCTGGCTCAGGCGGCTTTTATTGCTTGCCATGCTGGGGGCCGCTGCGGCGGGCGCTTGGTGGTTCTACCAGAATCATCGTGAAGTGGAAGTTCTCAAAACGATGATAGGTCGCCTGACCGCCGAGGACCGCGTGGCCGACGTCTGGGTGGAAGACTACCGCCCCGCTCAGGATGGCAGCCCCCGCAAGATCCGTCTGAAGATTCTGCGCTACGGGTCGGGTGAGAAGCCCCTCGATCCAGTCCACTGCGATTTTTCACTCAACGACGTGATTCATTTCGAGGCGCTGGTCATCCGCCTGAATGACGAACTGATCATGGATGGCAAGGGAAAGAGCATTCACTTCTTCACCCGAGCTTACGCTCTCGACGATCACGGCAATACTTACGAGAGCTGTGAGATCAACCGACCCATGGAGGTGCCGGGCGGCTACCGCATTTTAGCGGCCAACGATTACGCGACCCGGGTTGAGAGCCGCTTGTGGAAATCGTTTTGGGAATATGCCCTGGATGAGAACAGGCGCCGGGCGGACGGAGTCAAGAACGCCCAGATCGAAGCCCCGGCCACGCGCTTCGTTCCAGACAAGATCTACCGCTTGATCCTGGAGCACGACGGCGGGCTGCGCATCCAGGCCAGACCGGTGCCCGAGATCCTCAAGGGCGAAAACGTGAAGCGGGAAAAGTGAAGATGTCCTGCTTCAAGCACTGCCGGCCGTGGTTGTTTGCGGCGCTGGTTTTCTGGTCAGCCGCTTATGCCGCTGGAAAGCAACCCGTACCTATTCTGGCCGTGTTCCAGATCGAGAACAGGGGAACAACACTGACTGCCCAGGAGATCGACATCCTGACAGATTACCTCGGCACCCGTCTGGGAGAAGGAGGACTCTTTCGCATTGTGCCCCGCGACGAGATCCGCGCCCGGCTCGCCACTCAGAAGAAGGAGACCTACAAGACCTGCTACGACCGCTCTTGCCAGATCGACATCGGGCAAGAGCTCTCGGCGCAGTACACGCTCTCCGCGTCCATCGGCAAGATCGGCTCGCTTTGCATCCTGACGGCCGCCCTGTTCGATCTGCGCAAGGCGGCCACCGAGCGAACCGCCACCGCCAAGGGACCATGCGATACCGATCATCTCCTGTCGGCGCTGGACGAGGCCATAGCAAAGCTTGCGCCGATGGCCCCGATTGTGACGAAGAGCGCTGCTCCGGCCGCGCAGGTCGCGCCTCCGCCGCCCCCCGCCTACCGCCGGCCGCTCATACCGCGGACCAAGAGCGCCGGCATGGCTTGCCTGTGGGGCTTGCTGTTGCCCGGCGGGGGCATGTTTTACATCGAGGAAACCGGCTGGGGCGTAGGCTATCTGCTTGCGACGGTGGCGGCCGCCGCAACCGGCATGGGGCTGGCTTTGTCGACGGATAGCTTGATGTACTTAGGCATCGGCTTCGGCTCGGCCGCGGCGATCGACCTGGCATCGATCATCCATGCCATGGTGGCGGCGGGAAAGTGGCGCGATCCTGCGTTGATTCAGATGGCACAAGCGGAACAGGGGCACGCATCGGGAGCACCCCTCAATCTCGGCTCACCTCATGGAGTCTTTCACCCGGCCGTTGTTGTCCCGATATTATCCGGTCGTTTCTGAAGGGCGACAAATTTCGCGAACTGGGCCGCTTGACCGATTCCACTTTTTTCTCCGACAGTGGTAAAATACTAGTAGTGGTGTAAGTGAATATCCTACCGGGAGATTGTTGCCATGATACAGATGAAAATGAATTGGTTTCTTTCGTTGTCTATTGTGTTGCTGGCCGCTGCCTGGGCCTGCTCCGATGAGACGGCGCCGGGGCCTATACCATGTGTCGGCGATGAAGATTGCCCGGATGGGATGGGCTGTACCGACGATGTTTGTCGAACTGTCTGCCTTACCTCGGAAGATTGCCCCTCCGGTATGCAGTGCCTGAGCGGGTTCTGCCAGATGCCGTGTGTGGACGACGGTGACTGTCCCTCGGGCGAGCATTGCGAGGTCGGTTTTTGCAAACCGGATGAGATCGTCGATGCCGGTACCGACGGTGACGGCGGCAACGTCAAGGAGTGCATCGACCAGGACAAGGACGGCTATGGGCCCAACTGCGCCTTGGGCAACGAGGATTGCGACGACACCAATCGCCTGGTTTACCCCGGGGCCCCTGAGATCTGCCACGACGGCATCGACAATGATTGCGACGGGGTTACCGACGAGGATGATTGCGGCTGCGAACGGGGCGACAGACGTGCCTGCTACACGGGCGACTTCGAAACCAAGGGTGTCGGCCTGTGCCGCTCGGGCGTGATGATCTGCGGGGATGACAAGGAATACGGCGATTGCCAGGGGGAGCAGACGCCGGTCGATGAGGTTTGCGACGGGGAGGACAACGACTGTGACGATGACGTCGACGAGGGATTGCTCAACCGCTGCGGGGACTGTTCCCCGCCGGACGCCCAGCTTACCGAGATCTGCGGCGACGGCCTGGATAACGACTGCAACGGCCAGATCGACGAGAGTTGCTCGTGCGATCCTGGCTGTCTCTGCGACCAGGGCGGCTCGGGCAGCAACTGCGAGTGCCACCCGCCGATCAATCAACCGTGCTACTCGGGGCCGCCGAGCAGCATGGGAAAGGGCATCTGCAAGGGCGGAACCCACGACTGCGTCGCGCAGGGCGCCGACTACGTCTGGACCAGCTGTGAGGGTGAGGTCACTCCGGGGGTCGAATGCCAGGGGGACGTCGCCGACGGCGTGGACAACGACTGCGACGGGTTTGTCGACGAAGATTGCCTGCCCGACGGTGACAATGACGGCTATCGTCCGCCCGAGGATTGCGACGATAGCAACGCCGCGATCAACCCCGGGGCACAGGAGTCCTGCAACGCGATCGACGACAACTGCAACGGCATTGTCGACGAGGGAGTCACCAACGCCTGCGGCACTTGCGGGCCGGTTCCCGACGAGGTGTGCGCCAACGGGTTGGACGACGACTGCGACGGCTCGGTGGACGAGATGTGCGGGGGTTGCTCGGGATCCGAGACCAAGACCTGCTACCGCGGGCCGGACGGCACCCAAGGGGTGGGAAGCTGCCAGGCCGGAACCATGAGCTGCATCGACGGCGAGTTCTGGTCTGACTGCGAGGGGGACGTCATTCCCGAGGCCGAGGTGTGCGACGGTGTGGATAACGACTGCGACACAGAGATCGACGAGCAGTGGGCCATCGGCTCGAACCTGTGCGGCTTCTGCGATTCGACCGAGGTCTGCGACGGGGTGGACAACGACTGCGACGGCTGGACGGACGAGGGGGTCATGAACGCCTGCGGCACTTGCGGCGATGAGCCGGCCGAAGTTTGCGACGGGCTGGACAACGACTGCGACGGGCTGATCGACGAGGGTGTCTTGACGGCCTGCGGGACGTGCCCGGACGTTTCTTGTTACGAGGTCGGCTGGGACACGCCGGGCGACTGCGACGCCGACCTGCGCGACTGCGACGGCACCGAACCAGATCCCGGCGACCCCGACGCGATCACGCTCGGCCAGGGCTCGGTGCGCACGCCCTTTATCTTCATTTCGGTCACCGGACGTGATCAGGTGGCCAAGCTGGACACCGAGACGGGTCAGAAGATCTGGCAGGTCGATTCGCACGGCGATGCTCCCTCGCGCACGGCGGTGGCGCTCGACTACTCCGTTTGGGTAGGCAACCGCGGCTTCGTCTCGACAGGAGACGCGCACTACTCGAACGGCGTGCACCTGGACGCCGACGGCAACAGAATTTGCAGCGTGGATGCGCCCTACATCTGCCGCGGGGTGGCCATCGACGGCGACGGCAACGTCTGGTTCGGCACCTTCGACGGCCAGACGGTGTACAAGGTCGATGGCCAGGCGATCGACCCCAACCCGGGCGCCTGCGTCGAGCCGCCCTGCTGCAAGGTGTTGGGCTCGCTCAACGTCGGGGTCAGCGTCTACGGCCTGGCGGTGGACGGCAACGGATACCTGTGGACGGCTTCCTCGCCGGATACCAAGAAAATCAACACCGCCACTATGGCGGTAGAAGCCTCGGTGCCTCACGATCGCTACTACGGCATCGCCATCGACCAGAGTAACAACGTCTGGTTGGGTAGTTGGTCGGGGAGCGGAACACAACGCGGGGTGCACATGGTCAATGGCTCCGACTATTCGGTATTCTACACCGGCGTCGCCAATGTCACGGCGGTGACGGTCGACCAGGACGGCTACGTATGGGGGTCGAGCTATGGAACCAACGAGGTGGTCAAAATCAATCCAGGTACGGGCGCCGTTTTATGCCGGCAGGCGGTCTCGAACGGCACCTATCCCCACGGCGTGGCGGTCGACGCCAACGGGAAGATCTGGGTGCCCAACCGTTACGGCGGCTACGCCAACCGTTTTTTGTCCGACTGCACACCGGACGGTTCGTTCCCGGTCGACGCGGGCCAGGAGCTGTACACTTACAGCGACATGACCGGCATGCAGCTGCGCATGGTTACCACGCGTGAGGGGCACTGGATCCAGAACTTCGATTCCGGCTACGGCGCGCCCTTCTGGCACAGCGCCACCTGGGATGCGACTGTGCCTCTCAACACCTCGGTCAGCGTGTCGTTCGTCTCGGCCGACAGCGAGGCGGAGCTTGTCACCAATCACAGCCCCGTCTGCGGGCCTTTTGCTGCCTCGCCGGCGGACATGTACAACACCTGCCCGACCCTCAGCGGCCACCGTTGGCTGAGCGCCGACGTGCAACTCAACACCACCCAGGACGGAGTGAGGCCGACCTTCTCCAACCTGCACGTCTTCTGGTCGCACTAGCAGGGCGCATAAACGCCTCCCGTGGGGCGCTGCAGAAATTCAAACCCTTCTTGAATGGCCATCCCTCCTCGTGTAGAATGCAGCGATTCCATAGGCTCGGGGAGAACATTGGCCGGTAATTTCGAAGAGTTCGAGTCGGGGCTGAGCTTGGACGCGGCTCTTGACGAAGCCTGGCGTTGTTTGCAATGCGAAGACCCTCCTTGTGAGAAGGGCTGCCCGGCCTCGGTGCCGGTGCGTACTTTTATCCGCAAGATCCGTGCTTTCGATTTGCGCGGGGCGGCCCAGGTCATCCGCCGGGCGAACGTCTTCGGCGGCAGCTGCGCTCGCGTGTGCGCTACAGACGATCAATGCCAGCGCGAATGCACCCGGGCGCGCATCGATCGCCCGATCGACATCGGGGCGCTGCAGCGCTTCGCAACCGACTTCGAGATCGCAAACGGAGTATACCCGGAGCCGGCAGCGGAAGCGACCGGCAGGCGAGTGGCAATTATCGGCGCCGGACCGGCGGGATTGTCCGCGGCCGCGGAGTTGGCCCGACTGGGACATCACGTTACTGTGTTCGAGAGGGGCGCGCGGGCCGGCGGGATGCTGGCGGGAGGCATACCTGCGATGCGCCTGCCCAGTCGGGTTGTCGAGCACGAGGTTGGGGAAATTATAAAGCGGGGAGTCGATTTCGTCTTCGGGCGGGAGGTCGGCTCTCTTTCCGAGTTGGGCGACGACTTCGATGCCGTGGTGGTGGCCATCGGGCTGACACGCCCGGCCAGGCTCGGACTGCGGGGCGAGGATCTGCCGGGCGTCCACCAGGCCCTGGAAATTCTCGGCCATAAGGCTGGCGGCGGGCGCTTGCGCCCGCGTCTCGGCCCGCGGGTGGCCGTCATCGGCGGCGGCAATACCGCCATGGACGCGGCCTCAACCGCCCTGCGCCTGGGCGCAGAAGATGTCGTCGTTCTCTACAGACGTTCGGACGTCGAGATGCCCGCCTGGGAAAAAGAGGTGAGTCGCGCCCGGGCCGAGGGTGTCAGGTTGCGGACCCTGACGCAGCCAATCGAGCTGATCGAAAAAGACGGCAAAATTGCCGGCCTGCGGTGCGTGGTGACTGTGCTCGGGCAACCAGATGCAAGCGGCCGCAGGCGCCCGGTGCCTGTAGATACCGCGCAGTTCGATCTGCCGGTTGATGACGTCATAGTGGCGGTCGGAGAGCGCATCGACGAGAGGCGCGCCGCCGCGCTGGGTCTCTCGCTCGGTGATGACAAGCTGGTGAAGCATGAACGCCCGGCGACGGCTGGGGGCGTCTTCGTGGCCGGCGATCTTATCAGGCAACGGCGCACGGTGGTCGATGCCGTGGCCGACGGGGTGCGGGTCGCCCGTGAGGTTCACACAAGCCTGGGACATGCGCGGATCGTATTTTCAAACGACGAGATGTTGCCAGATGATGTCGACCTGAGTGTGGATTTCTGCGGCGTGCGCTTCGTCAATCCCTTCCTGCTGGCGGCGGCGCCGCCGACCGACGATCTCGAGATGCTCAGGGCCGGCTTCAAGGCAGGCTGGGCCGGCGCGGTTCTGAAAACCACGGCAATAGAGTCGGAGCCGGTCGAGTTGAAGTACCCCATGATGCAGGGTTACCAGTTGTTCGGCAGGCGGGTTGCCGGCCTGGGCAACATCGATCTGATCAGCGAGCACCACATCGACGTGGTCGAGAAGCGTATCCGGGCCATCAAGGAAGAGTTTCCGGATCGTGTCGTGGTCGGCTCGATGATGGGCTCTTCCCGCGCGGACTGGGAGCAACTCGTCGGACGCCTCGAGGCGGCCGGGGCGGATGTGCTGGAGTGCTCGTTCTCCTGCCCCCAGGGCACGCTTGGCGGAGAGGGTTCTTTCGCCGGTCAGATGCTCGGGCAGAACGTCGAACTCACCCGCGAGGTGACCTCGTGGATCAAGGGCGCGGCCCGGCGCGCGCCGGTTGTCATCAAGATCACACCCCAGGTGGCCGACATCAGGGCTGTGGCACAGGCCGTCCGCGAAGGCGGCGCCGACGCCGTTTGCGCCTCCAACACTATTCCCAGCCTGATGGGCATCGATCTCGACAGTTTCAACCCTTTGCCGGACGTCGGCGGCAGGACGTCGTTCGCCGGTCTCTCGGGGCCGGCCATTTTCCCGATCACCCTGCGCAACATCGCCATGGTGGCTGCCGCCTGTGGGCTTCCGGTGACGGGCACGGGCGGCCCGCTGAACTGGAAGGACGCAGTCCAGATGATGCTGGTAGGCGCGGTCAACGTGCAATTCTGTACCGCGGTGATGACCTACGGCTTCGAGATGATCGAAGATCTCAAAAGCGGGCTGGCCTGGTACCTGAAGGAAAAAGGACTGCAAACACCCGCCGATCTGGTCGGCCGGTCGCTCGCGCGGATCACGACTCACGACAAGCTCCAGGCTGCGGAGAATGTGCGTTCGCGCATTGAACAGCGGCTGTGCATCGGTTGCGGCCGTTGCCTTATTACTTGCCGCGACGGCGGCCACCAGGCAATTCGTTTCGGCGATGATCGATTGCCTCTGGTGGATGATGAACGCTGCGTCGGTTGCGGGGTTTGCGCGGCCGTATGCCCGGTGACCGATTGTATCAGGGTGGCGGAGGTCGAGACATGCGGGTAGTTGGAAAGCGTGTCAGACGGCTCGATGCCGAGGACAAGGTGACCGGACGGATGGTTTATCCCTCCGACCGGGTGATCGACGGAATGCTGTGGGTCGAAGTGGTACGCGCCGCCCACCCTAACGCGCGCATTCTATCCGTCGATACCGCCGAGGCGCAGGCTTCCGAAGGCGTGGTGCGCGTGCTGACCGCCCGTGATGTTCCCGGCTTGAACGCCTTCGGCATCCAGATCCAGGACATGCCGGTACTTTGCCACGATCGTGTGCGCTACATGGGCGACGCAGTGGCTTTAGTGGGTGCAGAGACGCGTAGCATTGCGCGCCGCGCGGCGGCGCTGGTCCGAGTGGAATACGAGGTTCTCGAGCCGTTGACCGATCCGGAAAAAGCCATGCTGCCCGGAGCCGTCGCCCTGCACCCAAACGGCAACATCATGCACCAGGGGCATTTCAGCAAGGGCGATGTGGAGATAGGTTTCAAGAAGAGTTCTGTCGTGATCGAGGGTTTCTACCAGGTGCCGATGATCGATCACGCCTTCCTCGAAACCGAGGCGGGAGTTTCCTACTACGGTGAAGACGGCCAGCTGACCATCGAGTCGTGCGGGCAGTACGTGTTTCGCGACCAGACGCAGATCGCCAGGGCGCTGGGGCTTGAGCTCGACCAGGTAAGGGTCACGGCGCCCTACGTCGGCGGAGCCTTCGGCGGCAAGGACGAGATCACTGTGCAGATTCACCTGGCGCTGATGACCTACCACACCCGTCGGCCGGCCAAGATGGTGGCCGGCCGCGACGAGTCTATCGTCGCCCACACCAAACGCCACCCGACCAGAATGTGGTACAAGACCGGCGCCTCCAAGAGCGGCAAGTTACTGGCTGTCCAGGCGCGTTTCGTAGCGGACACGGGTGCCTATGCTTCGCTGGGCGGACCGGTACTCAACCTGATGATGGAGCATGCCGCCGGTCCCTACCTGGTGCCGAACGTCAAGATCGACGGTTACGCGGTGTATACCAACAACGGATTCTCGAGTGCTTTCCGCGGTTTCGGCTGCACCCAGGCCTGTGTGGCCATCGAGAGCCAGATGGATCGAATGGCTCACAAACTGGGGCGCGATCCGCTGGCCTTCCGTCAGGCCAACGTCTTGCAGCAGGGAGATCTGGCGGCACTGGGCTACGAGATGAAGCTTGCGGTGGGCGCCGAGGCAACCGTGAAGTCAGCTCGTCGCGGCAAGCTATGGAAGTCGAGACGACGGCTGGCAAAAGACACTTCGCACCACTCGCCTTCGCTTGCGTCTTACATCAAGCGCGGCGTCGGAGTGGCCACCCAGATGCAGGGCGTCGGCCTGGGAATAGGCATTCCAGATTACGCGGAGGTCGAGCTGCGTCTGGATCGCGATGGCCGGCTAACCGTCTATGCCGGAACAAACGAGTTTGGCCAGGGCGCCTATACCGCATATGCCCAGATGGCGGCGGAGAGACTCGGCGTGCCCATGGATAAACTCGGCGTGGTGGGAGCGGATACCGCCGTGACACCGGATTCGGGAACCACAACCGCTTCGCGTACAACCTATGCCGTGGGCAACGCAATCCTGATGGCGGCCGACAAGATCGAGGCGCTGAAAGCCGAAGCGAGCGAGCCCGGAGATATCTCGGCCCGGGCGACTTTTCACCTGCCGACCCAGGATGTCGAGTTGGGCGACGGACTGCCGCACCTGCTGTATTCCTATGGAACCCATGTGGCGCTGGTGGAAGTGAACACCCTGACCGGCGAGATCGAAGTTGTGGCCGTCGAAGCGCACCTGGACGGAGGACGGGTGATCTTCCGCACTGGTTTCGAAGGACAGAGCGAGGGCGGCGTCGCCCAGGGAATCGGCTATGCCCTGTTCGAGGAAGTCATGCTCGATCAGGGCCGTTTTCTGAACACCAACTTCAATACCTATATCCTGCCGTCGTCTTTGGATGTGCCGGCCGATATCCGCACGGTGCCGGTCCAGGTGTTGGAGGCCTCCGGCCCCTACGGAGCCAAGGGTATCAGCGAGACCTGCATGGTCGGAGTGACCCCGGCGATCCTGAATGCGCTGCAGGATGCCATAGGGGTGCGTTTTACACGCCTGCCGGTTAAAGCCGAGGACGTGCTCGTCGCACTGGAAGAGGGGCGTCATGAAGATTGACTTGCGCCTGACGATCAACGGCCGCGGGGCGCGCTTCGAAGTCGACCCCGACGAGCGCCTGGTAGACACCTTGCGCGAAAAGGCGGGCCTGACCGGCACCAAGAAAGGCTGCGGCATCGGGGAATGCGGCGCCTGCTCGCTGATGCTGAACGCCAAGCTTGTCCCGTCCTGCCTGGTGCTTGCCGCCTCGGCAGACGGCGCCGAGATCGTCACCGTCGAGGGACTGGCAAGCGGGGACGGTCTTAGCGACTTGCAGCAGGCCTTCGTTGACGAAGGAGCGGTTCAGTGCGGCTATTGCACACCGGGCATGTTGCTGGCCGGTGAGTACCTGCTGTCGCGCTACCAGCGTCCCACCAGCGATCAGATCCGCGAAGGTATCTCCGGCAACCTATGCCGCTGTACCGGCTATACAAAGATCGTCTCGGCCATTCGGAAAACGGCCCGCCGACGGGCCATTCGCAGAAGCGGGAGGTAGCAATGGATTCTAAGTCTGGAGAAGGAACAAAGACAATCGCCCTGGAACTGCAGCGCCTGATCGATGAGGAAGAATCGGGGGTGCTGGCATTGGTCGTGCGCTCGATCGGTTCGGCGCCGGGCAAGGTAGGGGCCAAGATGATAGTGTTGCCCGACGGCAGCATCAGCGGCACGGTCGGCGGCGGTGTCGTCGAGGCGCGAGTCATAGCCGACTCGCTGAACGCCCTCGATGACGGCCGCGGGCCGCGTACGTTGCACTACAAGCTGGACGAACTGGGGATGAGCTGCGGCGGGGAGATAAGCGTATACCTCGAGCCGCTACAGCCCGCCAAGCGGGTCGTCATCTACGGTGGGGGACACGTCTCCGCCGCGGTGGCCAGGCTATTAGCCACACTCGATTGTCGCATAAGCGTGGTGGATGAGCGTTCCGAGTGGGCCAACCGCGACAGGTTTCCCGACGTGGACGAGATCGTCAATCGCCCCTTTGCGGAACAGATCGCCTCGCAACCGCCGGGCTCCAAGGACCACGTGCTGATTGTCACCCGGGGACATGATCAGGATCAAATCGTGCTGGAAGGAGTCATCGGCCGAAGCCCCGCCTGGTTGGGAGTGATCGGCAGCAAAAGGAAGGCCGCCAAGACTATTGATCTTCTCAAGGCCAAGGATATTCCCGCAGAGCAGATAAAGAAGATCCGCTGCCCGGTGGGCTTGGATATCGGCGCCGTCACCCCGGAGGAGATTGCAATCGCCGTCGCCGCCGAGCTTGTTTTCCTCTGGCGCCGGGGGAGCGCGGTGGCCGGCGTGCCGAAAGGCACGCAATCCCAGTCGGGCAAAAGCATGCCGCAGCCCAAGCCATACGTGGCCAAGAAGAATGAAAAGTCGCTCGAAGACGTGGTGTTCGACGACTCGGAGGATGACTGATTGAGATATTATGTCAGTGTGTCAACCAGCAACTGATAGCTGGAGTTGAAAAGCCGGATGATAAATTTCATCAAGCTTGAATCGTTGGATGATGTCTTGGAGATGATCTGGGCCGACGGCCCCACGGCGCTCCTTTTGGCCGGCGGAACCGATATCCTGGTGCGGCCCGAGTCCTTCGCGGGCAGGCGCATGTTGATCGACATCAGCAAAGTCGCAGAACTGCGGGGCATCGGGCTTACCGACCAGGGCTTGATCCGCGTTGGGGCGGCGGTCACCCATCAGGCGATCGCCGACAATGCGCTGATCCGCAGGCGCGCCAGGTTGCTGAGCCTCGCCTGCCGGGCGGTGGGATCGGTCCAGATTCGCAACCTGGGAACCATCGGCGGTAACCTGGGTAATGCCTCCCCGGCGGCCGATTCGCTGCCCGCGCTGGTCTGTCTGGACGCCCGGGTGGCACTGGCAGCCCGTGGCCGGCGGCGTGTGCTGCCCGTGCTCTCCTTTCTCAAAGGACCCGCCAGAACGGACCTCGGCCTCGACGAGGTTATCGAGGCCGTGCTGTTTTCGCCGCGGCGCGGGCGGACGGTGGCCTTCTTCAAGAAGGCCGGGCAGCGCAAGGGCATGTGCTGCTCGAAGGCCTCGCTGGCGCTGTGCGCCCGGCGCCACGGTGACGGGCGCCTGAGTCATGTCAGGGTGGCAATGGGAGCGGTCGCACCAACCGTCATCGGGGTACCGCAGGCCGAGGAGATACTCGAGGGCCGCGTTCTTGACGCCGAGCGGGTGAGGTCCGCGGCTAAGGCCTGTATCGCCGCCGTGCGGGCTATCGATGACATCCGCTCCAGCGCCGATTATCGTCGCCGCGTGGTGGGCGCGCTGATGACCGAGGGTCTGATTGAGATCATCGATCACACACGTAAGCTTGCCGGGCGCCGCAAGAGGAAGAGGCGTCCATGAAGATCGCCGGCGTCGTGCTCGCCGCCGGGGCGTCGCGACGCATGGGCAGACGCAAGGCCCTGCTGCGCAACGGCCGGCAGACATTTCTCGATAGCCTGTGCGCCGCGCTGGGTGCCGGGGGCTGCAACCCGGTGCTGGCGGTGGTGGCAGAGCCGATCCTGGAGATCGAACAGTGCTGCCGACTCGAAGGTGTACAGCCGGTGTTGAATCCCGATCCTTCCCGGGGCCAGATATCATCGCTTCGCTGCGCTATTACGCGCCTTTCCGCCGATGTGAAGGGCGTGCTGGTGGTGCTGGTCGACCAGGCGACGATTCGTCCCGGTACGGTGCGCAAAGTGCGCCTGGCGCTTGAAGGGTACGACGCGGCGCTGGCCCAATACCGCGGCCGCAGCGGTCATCCGGCCTGCTTCGGTCGTGCTCTTTTCGACGCCCTGCAATCGCAGGCGGCCGAGGGCGGTGCCCGGGCGGTGATCGCTGCCTGTGAACAAACGGGCCGCCTGTGTCGCGTGGACGTGGACGATCCCGGGGTCGTGCGCAACCTGAACACGCCCGCAGACTACGAATCATTCAGCGGCGGATAGGCGTGTCCGGCGACTATAAAGAACGTCTGCCAATGCGCCGCCCGTTGATTGCGCTCTCGGTGGCCTTTGCCTGCGGGATACTGGCCCAGGGTGTCGGCGGCTGGTCGCCGATTTTCGGTTGGTCTCTGGCAGGGACAAGTGCGCTTGCAGCCGGCGGCCTGGCGCTCGCCGGACGAGGTGGCGTGCTGCGCTTTTTCTTGTGGCTGCTCGCATTTCTGTCGCTGGGCTTCGCGCGCGGCGCACTGCCGCAAGCCGGGCCGGCGCCTCCCGTAGAGGGATTGGCGGTAATCCAGGCGCAGGCGCGCACTGCCTGGGATGTCTATCCCGACCGACGAAGAATAGAAGTGGATATCGAGGCCATGGGAGCATTGTTTCGGTCGCCCCGAACGGTAAGCGCCAGGGCCTTATTGAGCGTGCATGATACCCGGATGGACGCCTGCCCCCGCGTGTTACCCGGGGATCGATTGGTGGCCATGGCCAGGATTCACCCGCCGCGATCGCGGTATAATCCCGGCTTGCGGGACAGAGCGGCCGGTATGCGCAGGAGGGGTATCGACTGGAGCGGTTGGTTAAGTTCGTGCCGCGACATGCTGGTTACCACGGACACAGGTGTGCTCTCGCCGCGGCGCTGGATCGCAAACGCCAGATCTGCGCTTTCCGACTTCGTCTTCGAGCGGAAAGCGGATGCCGCCTCCAAGGGAATTTTGGCGGCCATGACCACGGGAAAGCGCGGGCTGGTGCCCGTTGAAGTGAAGCAGAATTTCGCCCGTGCGGGTTTGGCCCACCTGCTGGCCATCTCGGGATTGCACCTGGGCTTTGTAGCACTTGGCCTGTATGCCTTGCTGTATTTCTTGCTGGCCAGGATCGGTTGGCTGGCCGTGCGCTTCGACATCACGCGCATATCGGCTGCCTTGGTCATACCGGCAACCCTGTTCTACACGCTCCTGTCCGGCGCCCACCTGCCGGCGGTGCGCGCCTGCATCATGGTGGTGTGTTTTCTGATCGCGGTGATCGCCCGGCGCCAATCAGATCCGCTGCAGACGCTTTCTGCGGCGGCCTTGATCATCCTGGGGATCTGGCCACAGTCTCTGTACGAGGTATCATTTCAACTCAGTTTCACAGCGGTCGCCAGTGTGATCCTGGCCGTGCCGCCGCTGGCCGAGCGGCTCGGTTTGCCGCTCGGGCGCTCCGGGTTGAATGACTCCTGGCAGCGTCGCATCCTGGTGAGAACGGCGCACTACGCGCTGCTGACCTTCATCGCCTCGTTGGGCACGGCTCCGCTACTGGCCCGTTACTTCAACCAGGTGAGCCTGGTGGGTATATTCACCAACCTGGCGGCGGTTCCGCTGGCCACCTGGGTGATCGTGCCGCTGGGGCTGATCGCCGCTGTACTGTTTCCCATAAGCTCACTGCTTTCGGGTATGGTGACGGACGCGGCCCTGCTGGCCACCGGCTGGTTGGCCGAGCTTTCCGCCCGGGTGGGAGGGATCGGCTGGTCCGTGCTTCATATCTCCACACCCTCGGTTGGCCAGGTCATCCTTACTTACCTGCTGCTGTTCGCCGTCTTGAAATGGCGCCGTCTTTGGGCGCGCCGCCTGGCGGTCGTGAGCTTCGGCCTGTTGCTGGTTGTCTTTGTGGTCGGGCGGGTCGGTCCGCTGGTCTCGCGTGATCTCGAACTGACCTTCCTGGATGTCGGCCAGGGCGACTCGATTTTCCTGCGTTTTCCTGGTGGCGATACGCTGCTTGTTGACGGCGGCGACGCCCGCGAGGGGGGCGGAGACAGCGGCTTGCAGGTTGTCGCGCCCTTCCTTTGGTCTTTAGGGATCACGCACCTGGATGCCGTGGCCGTCACGCACACCGAGATGGACCACGCCGGCGGCCTGGCATCGGTGGTGCGCCTGTTTACGCCGGACGAGGTATGGACGGCGCACCCGTTAGAGGAGATGCCCGCAACCCGCCCCCTGCTTGCCGCTGCCCGAGAGGCCGGCGCCCGCGTGCGGCTGCTTCGCGCGGGCGACACGCCGCGGTTGGGTGAAAACGCCAAAATCGATGTGCTCTGGCCGGCAGCGGGGAGCGAGACGCTCGAGGCCAACGAACGCTCGCTGGTGCTGCGCGTAAGTCTCGGCCAAAGAACTTTCTTGCTCAGCGGTGACCTGGAGAAGGAAGGCGAGCGCCTGCTGATCGAGTCGGGAGAAGAACTGACCGCCGACGTACTCAAGGTCGGGCACCATGGAACGCGGCAGGCAACAGCCAAAGAGTTTGTGGATCGCGTCAGGCCTTCTGTCGCGGTCATCTCAGTCGGAGCGAGGAATGCACACCACCTGCCGTCGGACGAGGTGATTGAGCGCCTGAGAGAATCCGGCGTAAAAATATTTCGAACCGACCGCGACGGTGCCGTGACGATCACAACCGACGGGCGCGATCTCGAACTGAACACCTGCCGGCCGTAAACGGCCACTTCAGCGGATCGGACGGGAACAGTCCAGCGGGTCCACGTCACCGGCTGTTACGGTAATCTCATTATCGTCATCGTCTGTGCATAGCAGAGCGCCGTCGGACGCTATTCCGTGGGCCGTTGCCTCGAACGCTTCGCTGCCCGGTGGATGAACCAGAATGCGTCTGCCCAAGGTAATGCAGTGTTCGGCGAACTCGGCCACCAGCAGTCGTGGACTTGTGCGCCATAGCTCACGGTAAGAGTCAATTTGGCGCAGGAGTGTGTCGAGTAGATCGGCTCGCGCTACGTTCCTGCCTGCCAGCATGCGCAGCGAGGCCGCCGGCCGGCGCAGGTCGTTCGGAAACTGTCCGCTGCGCGTATTGACGTTGACCCCGATTCCCAGCACGGCTCCCATGACCGGTTCAGTCATCAGCTCGGCCAGGATTCCCGCGATCTTCAGCCCCAACACCAGGATGTCGTTGGGCCACTTGATGCCTACTTTGTAAAACTGCGGCAGGTGATCTGCGATCGCGGCGCGTGCGCAAAGCGCTCCCAGAACTGGAACCAGGCGCAGGTGCTCGGGCGGCGCGAGGATAACCTGAGACAACGACAGGTTCACACCCGCCGGCGCATGCCAGGAGCGTCCGGCTCGCCCACGCCCCTGGGTCTGAATGTCGGCTACAACTGTTGCTCCATCAGAGGCCCCGTGCTCTATCCAGGCCCGGGCCTCGTCGTTGGTGGAGCCGGTGCTCTGAAGCAAGCGCAGCCCGGCCCGGGGAACGGGTTCCAGGTCACCCGGACTCAAGGTTGTCCAAGCTCCATTGAAATGTCGACGGCCCGCGCGCCGTGGGTTAAAGCACCCACCGAGACGTAGTCGACGCCCGCCGCGGCGGCCCGGCGGACATTTTCGAGGTTCAGTCCGCCGGAGGCCTCTGTGCAAGCCTGACCGGCTACCAGCTCAACAGCCTTTTTCATCTTGGCGCCGGTCATGTTGTCCAGCATGATGATCTCGGCGCCGGCCCGCAGCGCCTGGCGCACTTGCCCGAGATTGTCGCACTCGACTTCGATCTTGATTGTTGGCGGCAGCGTGGCGCGCAGCGCGTCGACGGCGGCCCGAATCGAACCGGCAGCGGCGATGTGGTTGTCCTTGATCATTGCTCCGTCGAAAAGGCCCATGCGGTGGTTGCATCCCCCCCCTGCCCGAACCGCGGCTTTCTCGAGCGCCCGCAGGCCGGGGGTCGTCTTGCGGGTGTCCAACAGCCTGCAGCCGGTATCTTGCAGGGCATTGGCGTAGCTGCGGGTCAGGGTGGCGATGCCGCTCAAGTGCCGTACGAAGTTCAATACCGTGCGCTCAGCCGAGAGCAATGCTTGTACAGGACCCGACACGCGTGCCAGGACAGTTCCCCGGCGGACCGTCGCGCCCTCGCGCGCAGCGGGTTTGAATACGCAACTGTCGTCCAGGCGGGCAAACACCCAACCGGCCACTTCCAGCCCGGAAACCACCAACGGCTCGCGGGCCACAAGTGCGGCGCTGGCCTTGGCGGCTGAACCGAAGAGCGCATTGGTGGTCACGTCACCGCTGCCGAGGTCTTCGGAAAGAGCCAGGTCGATAAGCGTCGAAATGTGCGGACCCGGTTTCACCACTGACCTATTGTCTTTCCCACTCGGCGATTTGCTCAAGCGCCCGGTCCAGCTTGGCAAGTCGCTCCTTGAATTCGGCCAACTTTGCTTTCTCTTTGGAGATCACCGCGGGCGGGGCCTGTTTCAGGAAGGACTCGTTCTCCAGCTTTTTCCTGGAGCGTTCGTGGTCGGCACGGGTCTTCTTTATTTCCTTACCCAGCCGGTTGCGTTCGGCCTTGAAATCGATCAACCCGCCCAGCGGCACGCACACCTCGAGATCGGAGCTGACGTAGACGGCGGACTGGGCCGGTCGCTCGGAAGGCTCTCCGATTGTCAGGGATTCGAGTCGGCCGAGGTGGATGATGGTATCCTGGTGAGCCTGTAGCGTGTTGCGCACCCGCTCATCCTGGCTGAGCAGGTGGGCGGGAAGGAGTTTACCGGGGGGAAGCCCGCTCTCGCCGCGAATGTTTCGGATGCCGATTACGGCGGCCACCACACGGCCGATCTGTTCGAGCGCCTCGGGGTCTTGCTCGATGTCAGCGGACCGCGGCCATCCGGCCGTGGCCAGATAGCTGCTTTCGCGCCCTGCCAGCGGGAGTTTCTGCCAGATCTCTTCAGTGACGAAGGGAGTAAACGGGTGCAGCAGGCGCACCGAGACGTCGAGTACCCGCACCAGGATGCCCTGGCACTCGCGGCGTGCCTCCGGTCCATCTCGCCCGTTGAGCACCGGTTTGATCATCTCGAGGTACCAGTCGCACAGCTCGTGCCAGAAGAAATTGTAGAGGATCGAGCTGGCTTCGTTCAACTTATAGTCGTTGATGGCGCTTTCTACGTCTTCGATGGTTGCACGGGCGCGCGCCAGGATCCATCGATCGTAGACAGACCTGCTTTCGGGGTTGCCGGGTAGGGCAGGATCATAATCGTCCAAGTTCAGCAACACGAAGCGGGACGCGTTCCAGATCTTGTTGATGAAGTGCCGGTAGCCCTCGACCCTTTCGACGCTCAGCTTGATATCGCGCCCTTGGGCCGTTAGCGAGGCCAGCGTGAAGCGCAGGGCGTCTGCGCCCGACTCTACCGTGACATCGAGCGGATCGATCACGTTGCCCTTGGTCTTGGACATCTTCTGACCCTGGGCATCGCGGACCATGGCGTGCAGGTAGACGGTGCGGAAAGGAATGTCCCCCATGAACTTCAGGCCCATCATCATCATCCGGGCCACCCAGAAGAAGATGATGTCGAAGCCGGTCTCCATCAACGAAGTGGGATAGAAGGTTTTCAGCAGGTCGGTCCGGTCGGGCCAGCCGAGGGTGGAAAAGGGCCACAAGGCCGACGAGAACCATGTGTCGAGCACGTCTGGATCGCGAGTCAGGTTGGTTCCCCCGCAGCTCGGGCAGGCGCTTGGATCCGTTCGGCTGACGATCACTTCTCCGCAATCGCAAAACCAGGCCGGAATCCGGTGGCCCCACCAGAGCTGGCGGGAGATGCACCAGTCGCGTATGTTGTGCATCCAGTCGAAGTAGGTCTTTTCCCATTGCCGGGGAACGAAGACGGTGCGGCCCTGTTCGACGGCCCTAATCGCCTCTTCGGCCAGTGGCTTGACATTGACGAACCACTGCTTGCTCAGCAGCGGCTCGACGACCTCGCTGCAACGCTGGCAGAGACTCAGTTCGACCTTGTAGTCTTCGATCGCCGCCAGGCGGCCCTGTTTCTCGAGGGCCGCGACAACTTTCTCCCTGGCCGCGAAACGATCCAGGCCGGCGAAATCAGGGCCGGCCTGCGCTGTCATCTTGCCGCTGACGTCTATCACGCCGATCGACTCCAGGCCATGGCGCCGGCCGGTCTCGAAGTCGTTGAAATCGTGCGCCGGAGTAACCTTGACGCAGCCTGTACCGAATTCAGGATCAACCAGTTCGGCATCTGCGATCACCGGGATGGCGCGCCCGCTTAGCGGCAACTCGACCTTCTGGCCGATCAAGTCCTTGTAGCGTGGATCGTCGGGATGCACCGCCACGGCCGTATCGCCCAGCATGGTCTCGGGACGGGTGGTGGCCACCGCCAGGCTGCGCTTGCCGGACAGCAGCGGGTATTCGATCGTCCACAACTTTCCTTCAGTCGGATCGAGAGTGACCTCGAGATCGGACAGGGCAGTACGGCAACGGGGGCACCAGTTGATCAGGCGCTGGTCACGGTAGATCAGGCCGTCTTCGTAGAGTTGCACGAACACCTCGCGCACGGCCCGGCTGAGGCCGGCGTCCATCGTGAAACGCTCGTGGCGCCAGTCGACCGAGGCGCCCATGGCCTTGGTTTGCTCGCTGATGCGGTTGCCGTGACGCTGCTTCCATTCCCAGACCTTCTCGATGAATGCCTGCCGTCCGATGTCGTGCCGATTCAGGCCTTCTTTCGCAAGCGCGCGTTCCACTACCATCTGAGTAGCGATGCCGGCGTGGTCCGTGCCGGGAAGCCACAGGCAGTTGAAGCCCGACATGCGTTTGTAGCGTACGATCACGTCCTGGATGGTCAAGGTCAGGGCATGTCCCATGTGAAGGGTGCCGGTAATGTTGGGCGGCGGAATCACAATGGAGAAAGCCGGCCGCGAGTCGCCTTCGTGGACCTCGAAACATCCCTTGGCGATCCATTCGCCGGCCCAGCGAGCTTCGACTTCAGCCGGATGGTAGTGTGTAGATAAATTATCGCTCATGCCGGTGCGGGTATTGATTCGAGCAGTTCTCCGGTCGATCAATCCGCGAGTTTATCCTTGACCAGCTTCTCGATTTCTTCCTTGAGGATCGTCTCGGCCAGCTTGGGCACGATTTCCCAAACGACTTTCTCGATGATCTCCCTGGCCATGGACTCGATCTCTTCGCGCGGGATTGACGAAGCTGCAATATCCCCGGGCCCGGCGACCGGTTGCGAACCTCTTTCGGCAGGCTCAGCCTTGGGAATGAACTCGTGTACCGGCGCAAGCTCAATCGTGTCCTCTGTAGATCCCTCGTCAACCAGTCCCTCTTCGTCGATCTCGACCGAAGGCAACTCTTCTTCATCGATCGGCTCGGCGGTGGGGGTCTGCTGGGCCAACTCGGCCAGCGTTTCCATCTTGGTTTCGGTGATTGGCTCGGGTGCGGCGGGCCACAAGGGAGCCGGCTCGGGCACCGGCGGCACGAAAGGCGCAGCGGGTTTGGTAGCCGGAGCTTCGAACTCGATTGGAGCGGGCGCGATCTCCGGCGCCTTGATCTCCGGCTGCGTCGGAGCTTCGGTGAGATCCGGCTTCGACTGCGGCAGTGGCGGCTCGGCAACGAAAGGTGACATGAGCGGCTTGGGCTCGAAAGCGGCCGGCTCCAGGGGCTTTGGCTCGAATGGTTTCGGCTCGAATGGTTTCGGCTCGAACGGTTTCGGCTCGAATGGCTTCGGCTCGAATGGCTTCGGCTCAAGTGGTTTCGCTTCGAGTGGTCTCGGCTCTAGTGGCCTGGGTTCGAGCGGCCTGGGCGCGAGTGGCCTGGGCGCGAGTGGCCTGGGCTCGAGTGGCCTGGGCTCGAGTGGCCTGGGCGCGAGTGGCCTGGGCTCGAGTGGCCTGGGCTCGAGTGGCCTGGGCGCGAGTGGCTTGGGCTCTAGTGGCCTGGGCTCGGGAATGAATGTCGCGGGGGCAGGCGTCACCGGAGGAGGCAGAGGGGCGGCTGCCGGAGGATGGGCCACAGGCGTAACCACCGGTGTGGGTACAGGTGTGGGCGCTGTCATCACCGGTTGCAGCGGCGAAGGCATCGCCGGCGAGGGAGCAGCGCCGACGAGTTCGTTGACTTTATCGATCAACGCCTGACTCTCGAACGGCTTAGTTATGTGGCCGTTCGCGCCCACCTCGCGGGCCCGGTTTTCGTCGAAAGCCTCGAACGTTCCGGCAAGCAACAGAACCGGAATATCCTTCAGTTCAGGATCCTGTTTAACCGCCTGACAAACCTCGTAGCCGTTCTTCTTGGGCATGATGACGTCAGCCAGGATAACGTCCGGTTTCATCTCCTTGGCCTTGATAACGGCATCATCGCCGTTGTCGACGGTCGTAATCTCGTAATCCTCGTTCGCGAAAGTAATACCGACCACCCGTTGAATAGTTATGCTGTCGTCGGCGAGTAGCAAAGTCTTGGGCATCGACGCCTCCTTCCCCGTGACCGTCTCTCCGGCCCGCCAACGGGGAACGCTGAGGGAAAAGCAATAAAAAACGTTGTGGAAGTACCACAAAGAAATTCTGCTGTCAAGATGAATGGTTACCAAGAATATGGGCTCTTGACAGATTTTCGAACCGGCTGCTACGGTATGGTGCGAAAGAAGCTGACATGAAAAAAATTTTCAAGATTATCATTGTACTGGGTGTGCTTACAGGAGCCTTCTTTGCACTTCACACACGGGTTCTGTGGCTGGACTATTTCGACGGAACCATCGTGGACAAGGAGGAGCGGTCGGTGGCGACCGTCACCAGGAAGGGACACGCCCAGGACATCAGCGAGTATTTCCTCGATATCGAGACCGACTCCGGCCGCAAGGTCAAGATGCAAGTCGACCAATTGCTGTACTACCGGTCGCGAAACAGTATGCGCGTGCGTAAAAGGCCTTTCAGCTCGCGGGCCGACCTGAGTCAATAGTCGCGCACGGCTACCTCCGTGAACAGCTACAGTGAATGCATCTCTTGACGTGGTGCGTCAAATCGTGTATTTTCTCAACGTGGTTGTAATACAGGCAACATGGCGAGGAATACTATTATGACGACGTTGAGACAGCTTGGGCGATTCCCCTCGTTTTTTCGCGGTTCGCTCAACCAGACTCTGGCCACCCTTGACAAGCCTTTGCAGTTCGAGCCGCTGCCGCCCAGGCCGCTGGTGCTCGTTCCCGGGGCGTTTTGCACATCGAGCGTGATGAACCGCCTGGGACGCAAGGTTGAGGAGTTGGGACGCAGTGTGTGCGTGCCGCCGTCCTTTGCCTTCTACTACTCGGCCCTGGCCAATCTGTGCCGACTGCCGCAGGCAGCGGCGGATTTCATTGCCTGGCTTGACGAGATCGGGAGACGGCGTGGTTTTTCCGAGGTGGACGTGGCCGGGCATTCCAACGGGTCCCTGATTGCCTTGCTGGCCCGGGACATGATCGATGGCGGCGAGGTCGAATGCTCTGTGAAGATGAGGAAGGTGCTCACCATGGCGGCGCCGTTCGGGGGCATGCCAAACGCCCGGGTGCTGGCGACAATGATCCCTTGTTGTCGCGACCTGGTTGCCGGCTGCGATACCCTCAGACGGGTCGAGCGCCAGGGGGGCGTTGTGGCTCATAGCCTGGTGGCCCAAGGCGATTTTCTCGTGCCCCCTGTGAACCAGTTTCTCTCGTCGAGCACAATGACGGTGATGGAGGGTTTTCAACATATGGATTTCGTCGTCGGCGGCAGCGACAAGATCGAGCGTACTGCCGGGGAGATAGTAAAATGGTTGGGCAACGGTTGTTGAGTCTCGAGAGCCTGCGGACGGTGACGTCGGCAATGTTGGCGTCCTCCGATCCCGACCAGGTGGAGGGCATCGACACCGAATTCATCCACCTGCTTGCTCCGGCCATAGATTCCCTGAGTCGCTTCTACTTCCGCATGGAAGTCGAGGGCATTGATGGTGTGCCGCGTGGGCCGGCCCTGATCGTTGGCAACCACAATGCCGGAATCACCTTCCTCGAGCCCATCGGCATGGGGGCGCGCTGGTACCTCGAACGCGGCATGAACGACACCTTACACTTTCTGGTACACGACGCCATGGTCGCCTTGCCCATGCTGCGCACATTCCTGATTCGCACCGGCTGCGTGCGCGCCTCGCACGAGACCGCCAACAAGCTGCTCAGGAGAGGCAAGAAGGTGGTCGTATTTCCCGGCGGAAATCTCGAGGCCTTTCGCCCTTATCGCGATCGCTACAAGATTACCTTCGGCGGTAAAAAGGGGTTCGTCCGCCTGGCGCTGCGCGAGCATGTGCCGATCGTGCCGGTGGTGCTGGTGGGTGGACACGAGACCTTCTTTGTCCTGCGGGACGGGCAACGACTCGCCCGGATATTACATCTGAAAAAATTTCTTCGCTCGGAGACATGCGCTCTCTTCCTGGGTCTTCCCTGGGGGGTGGGCTTCGGACCGATCTTCCACCTGCCCTTGCCGGCCAGGAGCCAGGTTCGCTTTCTGGATCCCGTGTCGCTTGACGGCTATCAACCGAGTGACGTTGGGAATCCACTGGCGGTGGACGAGATCTACCGCCGGGTCACCGGGGGCATGCAAAAAGCGGTGGACGAGTTGGCCGCCAAGCGGCGTTTCCCCGTCATCGGTTGAATCGCCCGAAGTTCATGCGGGTGGATTTTCCGGGGGGATGGCGCCCTCCTCGTGAACCTTGATCAGGTAGCCCAGGATCAAAAGCGACGAAGCATTCTCCATGATCTTGGAAGGATCCGCCTGGATCACCTTGCGGGCATACTCGAACAGGGTGGAGGCCAATTTCTCGCCAACGGCGGTTTCTATGACTTGGCGCAGGCGTTCCGGTTTCATACGGCCCAAATCTTCCAAGAAGCCGAGCGCGAGTTCGTTTTTCGAGCTGGTTTCCATGCATTTCACGTTAACAGCAAACGCAAGGCAGGTCAAGATTGACATGGACGATGGTTTCGGTTGATGCTCTGTTAATGATCGGATCGTCTTCACGCGCAGGTCGCCGGGCACCCTGGTTGGCCCTGGTGTTGTTGGCGGCGGTTTGCGTCCCCGCGCGATCGTCTCCGCAAGCAGTGTTTCCCAATAAGCCCCATTCGCGGGTGGCGATCGTTGACGAAGCGGACATGATCGCGGGAACCGACTTCACAAAAATCCGCACCACGATCGAGAAGACGCTCAACGAGACGGCCGTTCCGATCGTCGTCGTGACCATCGAGCGCATGAGCCGGTACAGGGCGGCCGGCATGTCGATCGAGCAGTACGCCCGGGCCCTTTTCGACGATTGGGGCATAGGGCACCCGACGGTAAATGTCGGAGGGAAGCAGGTCGCCCGCAACCTGGGAGTGCTGCTGCTGGTGTCGAAGGCCGATCGCAAGGCCCGGATCGAGTTGGGCGCCGACTGGGCCCGTGACAAGGACGATGCCTGCAACACGATAATGCAGGATTACATCATTGCTTCGTTCAAGCGCGGCGAGTTCTCCAAGGGCATTCGCGCCGGGGTCGAGGCCCTGAGCGCCATGGTGCGCGAGAAGAAGTTGCCGAGCGTCCCGCGGCCGGCCTGGCATTACCTGTTGCTGATCGGGTTCATCGGCATGGGCATCTTCACGATCGTTTCCCTGGTGCGGCGCGGATCCAGCGGCTGGGCCTGGCTGTTCTGGGGGGTCGTCTTCAGTATTGTCGGGTTTCTCCTCTATCACATGCTATCCTCCCGGCGTGGCGGCTTTGGCGGAGGGTCTTTCGGCGGGGGCTTCTCCGGCGGGGGCGGCGCAACCGGAAGCTGGTAGGGAGTTTGCCATGCGACGGGCAAGCAAGTTCTTCACAGAAGCGGAACGGACACGCATCGAACAATCGGTGGCCGAGGCGGAGAAGGGTACCTCGGGAGAAATTGTGCCCGTTGTGGCGACGGCCTCCGGCGATTACGACCGTGCCGAGGACATTTTCGGGTTGTGGCTGGCGATTGCATCGCTGGTTGTCGGCTGGTGGCTCTTGCTGCCGTCCGGCGGGCCGGGCGAGTGGTCGGAAGGAGCGCTGCGGGTATCCTGGGTCGAGCTGCTGGCCGGCATCGTGCTGGCTGTCGCGTTCTTCATCCTGGGCGCCGGGCTGGCCGGTCGGGTGGGAGTTCTACGCAGGTTGTTCATTCCGCGCGGCCAGATGTCGCGCGAGGTAGAGAGCGCGGCCGGGCGCGCTTTTTTCGAGCACGGTTTACGAGGCACAAGGCATAGTACGGGCATCATGATTTACCTGTCCCTGTACGAGCGAATGGCGCGCGTCACCGGCGACCGGGCGATCTCGGAGAAGCTGACTGATGACGCCTGGCGAGCTGTGCGCGATCTGATAATCTCAGGGATCAAGCGGGGCAAGGCGGCGGACGGGGTGGTGGCCGGCATCAGGCGCTGCGGCGAGATCCTGGCCGAACACTTCCCGATCGAGCCGGGAGATGTGAACGAGTTGAGCAACGAACTGCGGCTGATCGACTGAAGCATGCTCCCGCTGGAGATACTCCGGATGCCGGCATGAACAAGATCGACTCCCAGATAGCCAGGCTGTTGCGCGCCAAGGGGTTGCTGGATCAATTTCAACACCAGAGCGTGCTCGACCACCTGGGCCGGCGGGGCGGCAGGTTTCACTCGGCCGTGCTCGAGTTGGGCTACGTGTCCGAGGCCAGGATGGCCGCCATTCTCTCGAAGGTCACGGGTTTCTCCAGCGTGTCTTTAGCGAAAATGAAGCCCGACCTCGATGCCCTCCAGCGTCTGTCGGGAGAGTTCTGCTCCAGTCGCTGCGTCTATCCATGCGCCGTCAGGGATGCGGGAAAGACGCTCTGGCTGGCAATGGCCGACCCCACCGACATCGATGTGTGCAACGCGGCCCGGGCCGAGAGCGGCCTGGAGATTCGCCCGCTTGTCGGCAATCCCAGCGACATAAAAAAGCACGTGCAGGCGCGCTATGCCGACCAGATCAAGGAGGAAAGCCCTTTCGTGGTCGGAGCTATCGACCTGTCCCTCTCGGATGACGAGGAGGCCGAACAAGAGTTCAAGATCACCGACCTGGCCGGAAAGACCACCGTCAAGCATACCAAGGACATCAAGCCGCAGTTCGCTCCCGTTGCCGCAGACCAGGCTTCCAACTCCCCGGAGCAGTTACAGCGTCTGGACAAGTTGCTCGAGTACCAGCACAAAGCCGAACGGATCATCCGCTCAGTGGTGCGCTTGATGGTCGACAAAGGTCTCTTCAGCGCCGATGAGTTTCGCAAGCGGCTAAAATAAGAGTAATCGGGTCAGCCAATTCAATCGGCCAGCGCATGCAACGCCTGGTTGAGGCGCGCCGTCTGCGCGGGACAGGAGCCCGCGAAACCCATCAGCAAGTGGGTTGCCCCGAAGCCGGCCGAGGGAAGGGCGTCCCGCGCGCTGCCCTTCTTGACCGGAGTCTCCAGAAATGAGCGCCGGTTGTCGGCTACGTAACGCAGCAGTTGGGCCAGGCATCCCTCGCAGTCGCCGGGGTGGTCCCGGATGATTGTATTCATCTGCTGAGCGTGAAGAATCACGAACTCCATCGGATCGACGCCGGCTCCATGCGCGGCGGCATCGGGGCTGCCGCCGCTCAGGCGGCTCCTGTCGCAGGCTGCGGTCTGAAGAAGCGCTGTGGCCGCGCACGCTATCAGGAGCACGAAGAGCCTCACTTGACGCCCTTTCCCCTGATCTTTGCAAGCGCTCTCTCGGCGGCCGCCTGGACGGTTGCCTCGGGGTCGAGAGACAGGTGTTCGAGATCTCCCGTGGCAGAGCGTGCAGCCGCGCCTATAGATCCCAGGGCGTGGGCGGCCAGTTCGCGGAAACGCGGAGCCGGATCGGATAGCATCTGGGTAAGCAGCGGCACGGCAGCGGCCGCCAGGGGCCCCATTTTGGCAAGCGCCAGCAAGGCCGCCTGCCTCACCCTGACCGACTTGCTCTCCATGGCCTGCATCAGGCGCGGCACGGCCGCAGCCGCGGGCTGCCCGATGTGCCCGATGGCCCTGGCCGCGGCTGCACTGACGCGCTCGTCGCCGGAACCGAGATCGTCTATCAACCTCTCGATGACATCCTTGTCGGCGCACTTCATCAGTCCGAGCGCCTCGGCCGCTTCATCCGGGGTGCTTTTTAACAACCCGGCCACCGCCTCCATGTTGTCCTGGCAGTCTTTTCCGAGCCGGCCCAGGCCGGCAAGCGCCCAGATGCGAACCGCCGGTGATTTGTCATCGCTGGCACGCTCCAGGCAGTCGACCGCGGCGGGATGGCCTATATATACGAGCGCCTTGAGTGCGGCGGCCCGGATGCCCGCCTCGACGTTACGGGCCAGCCCGAATATTTTCGGTAAAGCCGGTTCGGCTTTTTTTCCGAACTTGGCCAGCGTGCGGATGGCCTTCGCGCGCACCTTGGGGCTGGGGTCGGCCAGGTAGTCTGCGATCTTGGGCGAGGATGACGGACCGCCCATGGCCAAGGTGCCGATCGAGGCCGCCCCGATCCGATCGGCATGGGCGTCGATCCCGGCCGAGCCGATCTTCTGGTCCCAGGCGGAAACCGGTTTTGCCTGTGCCTTTGGCGGCTGCGGCTTGGCCTCGTCCTTTTGTGTGCCAAAGAGAGAACAGCCGCCCGTCAGAATGACGGCCGCGAAACAAAAACCGAAGGTTGAAATTCGTCTCATGGCCGATCTCCTTTTCAAAAAACTACCTCGGTCTCGACCGAGAAAGTATCGACGCTGCCCGAGAAGATCGAGTTCTGCGGCGGTACCAGGATCGAGTTGTCGATGGTGTCTTTCAGGTACCAGTAACGGTAGTAGGTCAGCGACAACCTCCACCGGTCGAACAACGTGTAGCGCGCCCCCAGGCCAAAGCCGGTCAGGTTGACCGTAGGACTTTCAAGGCTCTTGGTCTGGTTGGGGGCCGGAGAATGATCGTAGCTCCAGCCGCCCATCAGTTCGAGGGGAAAGGAGAACGGCCGTCCGAGAAAACCGGCGGAGATGGTCCAGGAATCTTCATAGTTTTTCGGAGTCACGAGCGGGTTCGGCAACAGGCCGCCGGGGATATTGTGGTAGATATTCTGAGTCTCGAATACGCTGTAAAACCAATAGCGGAAATCGACGGCCAACTCCAGTTGCGGGATGATTTCCCAGTTGACGCCTGCATTGATTCCGGCGGGAACCTTCATCGTCTGTGTCATGTCATAGGCGCCGATGAATCCCTCTGCCACTTTGTCGAGGCTCGGATCTCTTTTTCCACCTTCGGCGAAGCCGATCTCGAGGCGACCCTTGAGCGTGACGTCGGCTCCGCCGATGAACGACAGGCCGACGGTCAACTGGGGCAGGATATCCGCGCAGATGCCGAAGTTGTAAAACGGCCGGTAGTCTTCTCCGACCTGCTTGATTTCAAGATCGGTGTTCAGCTCGAAGAGATTGAAGTTGTACCACTTGCTTCCTTCCATACGCACATATTGAAGGCCCAGGCTGGCTCCCAGCGTTATGAAATCGAGAGGTCCGGGCAAGCGATAGGCGCCGCTGATTGCCGATACGGCGGCCACGAAGTATGCCTCTACTACCGTATAACGCGTCGGGGCGTCCTCGGGCATGAAGGCGCCGATGAAGTCGGGTACATAGAAAGACAACGCCCAGACCGGGCCGTCCTGCCAGCCGAAGTCGGAAGAGGCCACGAACATCGGCATGGCGCCAAAATACTTGGTGGGTTCGTAAGTTCCCTCGAAGTAACCGTCGGCATCCACCGGGGTGTCGATGAAATCCTCGCTGCCGTATTTGCCCTCGCCTCCGGGCCAGGCCTTGAGACGTGCTTCGGCGTGGACGAAGGAAAAGCCCGAGGACAGGTGCAGCCGGGTGCCGTGCTGGTCGGCCAGTCCGGCCGGGTTATGATAGACGGCGGAGAGATCGTCCGGCTTGGCGATCCCGGCCATCATGCCGGTCTTCTTGACCCCCATCTCGATGATAGTGAATCCGCCGGCAAGCGAATGGCCGGCCTGGAGGAGACCGATGACCAGGATGGCCAGGGCGCTTGATCTCGAAAGGGTTTTTGTCATAGCGGCTTCCCCTTCAGTAGCTGATAGCGTAGCTGAAGCTGGCCTTGGGATAGCGCCTGACGCGCTCGGTAATCTCAGCGGCGTGAATCAGGCTCAGTCCCTCTTTCTGCACGCCCGATTCGACCAGCTTCCCTGCGCCGGCGACATCGCCCTTTGCCTTTATTCGTCCCACCCGCTGCATGAGTGTTTCGATTACGGCGGGGATCTTCTGATAGTCGATCACGAAGCATCCCCGGTCGCGCCCGTTGGCCGCCGTCGAGCCGGCCCGCCAGACAATGGCTCCCGCGCGCGCCAAGTCGGCCAGTTGGACGGCGGCCAGTTGGCTGTAGGGCTTGGGCCGGCCGGCCTCGTCGGTCATGCCGCGCGAGACGTGGCCGAAGGCCCAGCGGATCGAGTGGTTATATACCTGGCGCGCGTCCGTATCGCTGAGTATGCCCTTTTTCACCAGCAGTCCCGTGAAGAAGAGTGCTCCGGTCTGGGCCTTGAGCTCCTCGATGATGCTGGCCATCGGCCCGCCGAAAATGTCGCCCGGCCGCTTGCCCTCGATCTTGTAGTCGGAGTGCGGGCCGAGATTGTGGGTGGACTCGTGCAGGATGGTGTCCAGAAGGCTCAGTCGCTTGTCGTCGCTGTAAGCTTGCATGGATTCTGCCGACAACAGGGAGTCGCCGCGGGCGCGATCGATCGTCCGCGAATCGGGATCGGAGTAAAGGTTGGACATGACCACCGTGCGGCCCCGGCCCTCTTCCGCCACCTTGCCCCAGTTCGGCAGGCTCTGGCCGACCACTGCACCGAGCGGCTCGCGGGCGTCGCCGGCGTTGAGAATGATCTCGATGAAATCCGGCAGGTGAAAGGAGACCTTGCGGGGGGCGTAGGCCGGCCCGATAAGATCGGCCAGCGTTTTTTCCATGTCGCTGCGTATGGGCGCGAGGCGCTCCTGCCAATAGATCGAATCGGGATCGATTTTAGCGAAGGAAACATGGAACATGGCCTTGCGGTTGCACGGATCTTCATAGACTTCGTCCGGGCCTATTCGCAGGTACCAGCGGGAATTGGTGGAGTTCATGGCCGCCCAGGCCTCGTCGGCCGGTTGCCAGTTGTTGCTCTCGAAGCTCGCGGCCGTGGCTAGCAGGTAGTTGGTGAAGGCCTGCTCCTGTCCGGCGGGAAAAGCGGCCGCCGCGGCGCGCAATTCGGCGGCGATCTCGTGCATCCGGCCCGGCCACTCCCGGCTGTAGGGCACGCCTCGCAGTCCGGCCTTTCCCCGTCTGACGACGGTGAAGGGATCGAGCAAGACCGCGGCATTGGGCGCCTTGGAGATTTTGCGGCACAATTCGGGATCGGCGGCCAGGTCGGGAGGGTAGAGCCCGGAAAACTGCCCCGCGAAGTCTGGGCAGGCGTTGCAGAAGGGATCTTTCTGAGTAGCTGGAGCCTGGCACCAGGGCCTCTGGTTGCGGCGGAAAAGAGCACGCGAAAACGTGTCACCGGGCGGCATGCAGTTGCGCAGCCCGAACGATCCGAGTTGCAGCGCGAACAGCTCCTCGATAATCCGCGCGGCGCGCGTCACGTGGCGTACGATCTCGCGTTCGGCGGGAAGGGCCTTGGAAAAATCGGTGTGCACCAGCGTCACCCGTCCCTGGTCGAGTTCGCGCCTGACCGCCTCGCGCCGGCGGCGTTCGATGAGCGCGCGGTAGGCGCGGGCGAACAAAGGGGTCAGCTTGTCGTGCTCGAGGTAAGGCCTGCGGTCGGTGCCTACTCCCAACAGAGTGAGCTCGTCCGCGTCGAGCACGCCCGGGTTGGTAACGTCCCGGCTCCAGAAAAGCGGCATCTCAGAAGACGCCGCCAGGCGGTTGAAATCGTCGCGTCCCAGTGCCGGCAGGGACGAGATATCGGCGGCTTTTGCAACGACAGCTGCCTCGCCGGTTGCGGGGACGCTCGTCGTAGACTGTGGAGATTTGGCGTCCTTGAGAAGCAGCGTCGAAGTGCATCCAGTCGTAAAGATTGCGTAAGTAAAAATGCCGGTCAAGACCGCCCGGCGACACATGTGTTTCAACATGCCGCGCTCCTCCTTGCCTGATGTTTGCGGACGATTGTTTCATAATTGCAGCGGCCAGGCAAGACACGGCTGCAATTGACATGCCTGCGGCCGCGCCATAGATTAAGACGCGAGGTGGCGATCGTGCGACATCGGTTTTTCTCGTACATGGTCTGGCTTGGGCTGGCGGCTCTAGTGTGCACGGGCTGCAAGCACCGTTACCCGATTCCTGCACCGCGGGTCGATCCGCTGGTTGAGGCCCGCGCTCTGACCAAGGCGGGCAAGCCGCAAGAGGCCTTCGAACGGTTTGAAGACATGCTGCGGGCCGATCCGAAAAACCTGTCCGCCCAGCGCGGACTGGTGGAGGCTGCCTACTTCGCGGGCAGGCTCGAGCAGGTGGCCCGGCGCTACGAGAGCATGGCCGGCGGAAAGTCAGCGGGTATCGGCGCATACGGGCTGGGGCTGGTTGAGATCTCACGCGGGCCTGGTCACATGCAGGCGGCTTTAGATCAATTTACCCGCGCCGCCGAATTATTGCCGGCCGAAGCGGACGTACCCTTCCGGATCGGGCTTGTTTACTTGATGAACGGGGACTACAAGCAGGCCGAGAAATATCTCGAACAGGCGGTCCACAAGGATCCCAACCGGGCTGATATCTACGTGGCCAGGGGCAATGCCTTGCTGGGCCAGGGTAAGGGAGCCCAGGCCGTCAGGTCGATGGCCAAGATCCTCTTGCTTAGCCCGTCCGCGTCCGTGGCTTCGAAGGCCTGCACCGTGGCCGCCAAGGTTTTCGATCCTCTCAGGGGGGCGGACCCCGATCTGGCCCAGGATCTGGAGAAAGTGGTCGAACTCCTGGATCGTGACTACGTGCAGCAGGGGCTTGCGGAAGTCTTGAAGATCCTCGATCGCCAGCCGGACAATCCCTTTGCCAACGTGCTCAAGGGATTGGCGCACAGCCGGCTGCAGAACGACGGCGAAGCGGTCGTCGCCTTCGAGCATGCTCTCGATCTGCGGCCTGAAAGCCCATTGGCTTTGATCGGCCTGGGTGACGTCTATGCCCGCTTGCAGAAGTGGGGCAAGGCGCGAGCGTATTACGAGAAGGCGACGTCCATGAATCCCTTCGACCTGGACGCCCGAACGCGCATGGGCGACATGGCCCGGAAGCGGCGTGACTATGCCCGGGCGGCCGGCGTCTATGCCAGCTTGGTGTTGCTGGCCCCGGACAAGATCGACTACCGTTACCAGTATGCCCTGGCCCTGTTTTCTGCCGGCCGGATTCGGGAAGCCGTTGGAGTCTACGAGGGTATTCTCGAAATCAAGGCGGACGATATCGAGTCACTTGTCCGCCTGGGTTCGCTGTATGCCGCCCTTTCCAAGGCCGAGCCGGAAAAGCGCGAGGCGGACCGAGGCCGTGCCCGCGCCTTTCTCGAAAGAGCCCACGAGTTGAGCCCCGACAACCAGGCCATCCAGGAAATGCTCGCCAAGGTGGAGGATTAGTATGCCGATCTACGAGTATGACTGTGAGAAATGCGGCCGCGAGTTCGAATTGTTGGTGTTTGATCGCGGAGCGCCGGTCAACTGTCCGGCCTGCGGTACAGGGAAGGTCATAAAGAAGATGTCCGTGTTCTCCCACAAGAGCGAAGATAATTTCGTGTCGAGTTCCGGAGCATCGTCCTGCAGCGGATGCGGCGCCTCGAGCTGCAGCGGTTGCTCGAGCGCGTGAGCGGGTCATGGCAACCTGGCGAACTAGATTAGCAATTTGCGCCTGCTTGTTATCGGTGGGGCTGGCTGGCTGCGTTCACACCTATCGTTTCTACGACGGGCCCAAGCGGGAAGCCGCCGAGGTCGCCCTGGTCAAGGGTGGGTCCGTCTCGGACGCGGTACGGATAACGATCGTGGCGGTAGAAGACAAGATCTTGAACATGAATTACGGCAAGTTCGCCGTCGAGTACCAGCGGGTCGAGGTTCCTCCGGGCGCCCACAGGATCCTCGCGGCCGCCACCTTCGAAAAAGCATTCAAGAACGGTCCGCGGCGTCTGAACAAAGAGGTGACCATCGACGCCAAGGCCGGCCGCGTCTATCAGCTTTACGCCAAGCTGGATGACAAGCGCAAAGTGCATATCTGGTTCAAGGATGTAAGCGGCGATTGAGAACGGTCAGCGAACCAGCTTGACATAGACTGTCACACCCAGCGCCAGCAGCATCAGGGCGCTGCCCAGCCAGCCGACGACCACGGTGATGCGGGCCGGACGCAAAGCCGGCTGCTCGATGTGCTTGTGCACACAGTAGAGATTCAGGCCGTAGAGCACGGGCGCCGCGGCCAGGCTGATCAACGCCACGGTCGTCACCAGCGTCACGGGATTGCCCACCAACAAGATAGTCCCCGAGGCCAGGAGCGACGAGCAGATCACGAAGCCCGTGTAGGTCAGCCTGCGCATCTTGCGCGTCGCCAGGCCGGCGCGCAGCGTGGCCAGGGCCTCGCTAAAAGAACGTGAGAAACCGTCGATGACCGTGTAGGTCGTCGAGAACATGGCGAAGAAAGCAGTCAGCATGAAGACGTGAAACATCCAGCGGCCCATGATGCTGGTGTAGGCGCTGCTCAGGGCCTCGGCGAACTGTATGCCTTTCAGATCAGCGCCGCGCCCGGTTAACTGGGCGGCGCCCATGCAGACGAACATTATCCCGGTCAGCAGTGAGAGCAGGTAGCCCACCCGCATGTCGACAAGCGAAATACCCAGTTGCCGACGGCAACCCTGCAGATCGCCGTCGTTGTGAAACTCACCCAGGCGCTTGAGTTTTTCGAGAGTCCAGAACGAGTGCCAGATTGAGACGTCGATGCCGGTCGGCATCCAGCCCAGAATGGCGGCCACCAGGACGATCGAGCCGGCCGGAAGGACGGGGATGAAAAGATGGGCGAGATTGGCAGGAGACGGGCAGACCGGAATAAAGGCCACCAGCGTGGCCAGTGCCAGGATGGCGATCATGACCTTGTTTATGTTGTCCAGCCAGGAAAAGCCTCCGGCGAACAGCAAGCTGACGACGACGCCGATCAGGATCAACGAGAACCACTCGGTTGACAGGGCCCCGGTCCAGGACGACAAGACGCAGCCCGAGACCGAGACCACGCCTGCCAGGACCCCGATGCCCTGCAAGACGGTGCTCAGCAGAAACAGGTACAGCGCCCAACCGCGCGGGCCCGGAACGCGCAGGTAGCCGGCCAGCAGGCTCTTGCCCGTGGCCGCGGCATAGCGCGGCCCGAACTCGAAGGCCGGGTACTTGAACAGGTGGCTGGCCAGAATCAGCCATAAGAGCTGGTAACCGAACAAGGCGCCGGCCTGAGGACTGAGCACCAGGTGCGAGGCCCCGACGGAAGTGGCCGCCAGCAAGATGCCGGGGCCAAGATGTTGCCAGAAACTCTTGATCATCAGATAGCAGTTTACTAACTTGCGGTTCAGGGCAGGTCAATTGTTTCGTCGAAGCATTGCTTGCCTTTCGCGCCCGGCTTGATAAAATACGGCGTAATTGGGGGGAGTCAGAGAATAGTATGCCTGATTCCCGATTTGAGCTCAGTTACGGCACCTGCTCAAGAACGTTTACAATCCCTTGTGATAAAATCGGTGGACCGCTTATCAGGCCTCGCGAACCGGAGCCGCGTTCGGGCGCCGTGCCCGAAATCCTGCGCCGGGCGCTATCCGCGCCCGTTGGACGGCCGCGCCTTGCCGAACTGGCCCGCGGCCGCATCGTGGGTATCGTCATTTCGGACGAGTTCCGGGCCGGGCTGCAACACGAGATCCTGGATGCCCTGCTGGACGAGGTCACAAGCGGCTCGCCGCAATCAATCACCGTGCTGTGCGCCACCGGCACACACGATCCCGCGGTCTACGCCAAGGATGCGGGCGCATGGGTGGAGGCCGCGCGGCGGCGCCTGAACCTGCAGATCGATTTCGAGCCCCACGACTGTGAAAAGAGCGATCTTGCGGACATCGGCGTCACCGGGCGCGGGACCCGCTTGCTGGTGAACCGCAAGTTGCTCGAGTGCGACGTGCGGATATACGGCCACGAGTCGAAGCACCATTACTTTCACGGTTATTCCTGCATCGACAAGCAGCTCCTGCCCGGTCTGTCTTCGGCAGAGACGGTTACACAGAATCACAAGTGGGCGCTCGACCCCGATTCCGGTCCGGGGCGCAGTCCCTGGCAGGTGGATGCTTCCAGGCAAAAGAACCCCGTCTGCGAGGATACCCGCGAGGCTCGCGCTCTTTCGGAGCATTTCGTCATCTCGCCGAGCGGCAAGGCGGTTCGCGGCGACGTGATTACCTTCGGCCTTGACATGGTTTCGGCGGGTGGAAAAATCTTCTGGGTGCGGGCCGGCGATCCGGCCGAACTGTCGTCGAAGATGGTCGGAGTGGTTGATGACATGATGGCTTTCGAGGTCGAGCGCGCGAAGTACGTGATCATCTCCCCCGGAGGGCCTCCTGCCTCGCAGGCGCTCTACGGCACTCAGAATGCCTTCGACCTGGCGCTGAAAAGCGCCATCAAGCCCGGAGGCGAAGCCCTGGTCCTCGCCCCGCTCGACGGGCGGCCGGATCTGGATGCCGACGTTCGCGGCCTGGCCCCCGGTCGGCGGGCCAAGGAACTGTTCTGGGACAATCTGGTTCGCCTGCGAAAGAAACCACTGGCCGAGGCGCGGCGCGAGATCGCCGACAACTTCGAACTCTACCTGTGGAAGACCGACCGGGTGCTGAGGATTCTCGACCAGGTGAAGATCTACCTGCACTCCGAGCTTCCGGCCGCCGTGCTAGGGCCCGGTGGGTTCGAGACGGCCCCGGACATCCAGGCCTGGATCGATGAACGAGTGCGGCGCTCTGACGGCAAGTTCACCGTCATCGATCACGGCAACAAGCTGTGTGTAACCAGCAGGGACTAGAACGACACGCGCAGGTAGAGCGTGACCAGCCTGACGAGCCTTTCGCCGGCCCAGTCCGAGCCGCTGACGCTGTGCGAGTCGGGATCGAGTATGGGCAGCCCGGCATACTCGCGAAAAGGCGGCCCGATCGGTGCGCGCACGGTTGTGCCTGCTTCCAGAGTCCTGTCGTTCTCCCATGTCAGGCGGTAGCCTAGCCGGCCGACCAAGAGAAAGTCGTTCCCCAGTTTCTGCACGATCTGCGCATCCTTCTCGAACGCGTCCTTTACCGCCATCAGATTGACGGTGTACGAGGTCACGTAGTGCAGCGAAATGTCGGCCACCAGGCCACAGCCTAAGTTGTAGCTCATGCCCAGGTTGGCGCGCAGCAGGGGCTCGGATTTCAGGCGCGCGCCGGTCGAATAGGCGACTCTTCTCAGGCCCAGGTTGCCCCACAGCTTAAGATCTTGGGCGGCAACGATCGAAAGCTCGACCTCGCCACCCAAGGCGTCGATGCGGTCCGGGTTGTTCATGAACTGGAAAGTCGAGTTCGCTATGTCCGGAAGGTCCGGCCTCAGGGGGTTGAGACCCATCTCGGAATCGAAGAAGACCGTGTCCAGGTAGAAGTTGTAAAACAGGTCGGCGGAGGCTGTCAGCTTCTCGTCGAGAAAGCGACCTCGCCAGCCGGCCTCGATCGAGTGGACTTGCTCGTTCTTCAGATTTTCGTTGCCGGCCGAAGTCTTGAGCTTGTCGACCACCTCGGGAAAGGCCGGGTTGTAGATGTCGACCTGCATGTGCATCTGGCTCTCTATGAAGGACGGCTTGCGAAAGGCCAATCCGTATCCCAGGCGGAATGCTTGGTTTGCATACGGCCTGTATACGGCCGCGATTCGCGGGCTGAAGGCCGGCTCGGTCTCGGAATTGATGTCGAGCCGGAAGCCCCCGGTGAGCTGCAGGCTGTCTGCCGGGAGCCACTCGCTGTTTAGGAAGACGGCTCCGCGCAGTTCGTCGATCCCGTTGGCGATGACCTTGTCGGAATCCATGTAGGAGTAGCGCAGGTTGGCGCCGGCAACGATGTGCAGCCAGGCGGCTGCCTGCCAGTCGGCCTGCAACTGGCCGTCGTAGGTGTTGGTGTCCATGACGAAGTCGGGAATATCAGTGATCCAGCTGTTGTAGGCGAAGAAACGCGAGCGGTAGTGGAAGTCGCCTTTAAAGCGGATCTGGTAGAGCTGGACCTTGAGCTTCAGGCCGTCAGCGAGCGCAATGGACGCCTTGGCCATGGCGTAGTGGTTGAGAACGTCCCTGGCCAAGAAGTCGCCCACGATCATGTAAAGCGGGCCCTCGCCCTCGAGCACCCCGCCGTGAAGCGAGACGTCCAGGTCGTGCCCCTGCTGGTAGCGAACGAAGGAATGGAAGCGAGTCCTCGACTGCACCATGGGATCTTCACGATCGGACGCGCTGCCGGTCGCCCCCTTGCCCAGACTGGCGCTCATAGACAAGACACCGTTGCCGGCCTGCCATGAACCCCCGGCCCGGCCGAACAGCCGATAGGTGCCTTGCTGGCCGCCGGTGAGATAGGCATTTCCCGTTAGTCGGCGCGGCTGCTCGGCCATGGTCGTGATGTTGACCACCGCGGCGAAGGCGTTGGCGCCGTAGAGCGTCGAGCCCGGGCCGCGGATGACCTCGATGCGTTCGATCTCCTCGATGTCGATGGTCATGGCCGCCCAGATCGGAAAACCGGCCAGCTCGATCAAGGCCTCGCGGCCGTCGACCAGCACCAGCACCAGGTTGTTGGCGTGATCGGTAAGCGCCCGCGCGCCGACCAGCGGGAAAGACGGCTTCAGTTCGTAGACGTCGAAGCCGGGCACCCTTCTCAGCAGATCGGGCAGGTTTGTCGCCCCGGAGGCCAGAATATCTTCGCGGGTGAAGACGGTAATGGCCGACGGGCTCCAGAAGATCGACTGGCGGTGCTTGGAGGCCGACTCGACCTCGTCGGCCTTGATCTCTTCTTCGAGCAGGGCGAACTCGTCCTCGAGGCCGTCGTCATCCTGACCGAGGACCTGCAGGGGCAGGAGCATCAGTCCCGCCAGGACCACGTTTCTGAGCGTGCTGGCCAATCTGGAACATCAATTACATACATCCAGGCCGGGGGCAAGAAACCATTTCTTGGACCGCCCTGAGAAAATGCGCTACCATCGCCGGGCGGAGAAGTCGATGCCTTCTGCGATGAGAAAAGTACTCCCGGTTGTGCTGGCCTGCTGCGGCTTGTTGTTGGCTCCCGGGCAGGTGCGCGCGCAGGATGAGGATGACGAAGGCCTCGAGGACGAGTTCGCCCTGCTCGAGGAGGACGAGACCGTCTACAGCGCCGCCAAGCACGAGCAGAAGATCAGCGACTCCCCGTCCACCGTGACCGTCATTACCCGCGAGCAGATCGAGAACACTCACTGCACCAACATCACCTGCCTGCTGCGCCAGGTTCCGGAGATCGAGGTCCGCCGGATGAAGCCGATGCACCACTCGGTCGGCGCCCGGGCGCTGGCCTCTGAGATCGGCGACAAGGTACTGCTGCTGGTAGACGGGCGCGAGGACAACGTCGAGGCCTTCGGCATGCCTTTCTGGTGTGCAATGGCGGTCCATCTCGAAGATATCGAGCGTATCGAGGTCATCCGCGGGCCGGGATCCGCGCTCTATGGCGCCAATGCCCACTCGCTGGTGGTCAACGTCACTACGCGCAGCGAGGATAGAAACAGCGCCCGGATTTTTTTAGGAGCCGGCCAGCACGGCCGCGCCAGCCTGGATCTTGCCGTAAACCGCGTCATCGGCGCCTGGAGCCTGCGCCTGAATGCCGGCAGAGAAGCGGCCGACTCGTTCGACGTCCGGGATTCGAGCAAACGCGAGGTCGACTGGGTAGGGCTGCGTGTCGCCCGCGACTGGGGTTCTTCGACCTCGCGAGTGGATCTTTCATACATGGACGGCTCTGGCAGTGTCTCCATCAGCCTGTCTCCAGCTGAATTACAGGATCTCAAGACCATTCGGGCGATGGTGAGTCACGAGAGTGACTGGCTGCGGGCCCACGTCTGGTACCAGATGTTCAGATTTGAGATGACGTTCGACATGCCGCTACAGTACGGAGATACCAAGCTCGGCACAGTGCCCAGTTCGATGTACATGCTCAACCAGGCGCTGGACACCGATTTACAGATAAACCAAGAGTTGTTCGCGGGCAACTTGCTGATCGGGGGTGTCGACTACCGCTTTCTGAGCATGTTCATGGATGGCAACGACCCGGAGACCGTCTTCCAGCATCGACTGGGCGCCTTCATTCAAGACGAGCAACGCCTGTGGGATCGGTTGTCGTTGCTGGCCGGTTTGCGCCTTGACTACAACTCGATCACGCCGCTTACCCTAAGCCCCCGGGCCGCTATCGTCTGTCGGGCCGGCGAAACCCAGGCCTTACGCCTGGCCTTCGGACGGGCCTTTCGCAAGCCGTCCTTCTTCAACACCTCGGTGCATCTTACGAATGTCTTACCCGCGAGCGGTTTTCCAGAGGTGACCGATTTCATGCGCCGCAGCATCGGCAACGAGGATCTGGGCAACGAGGAAGTGACCTCGCTCGAGGTCGGCTATCGCGGGCGGTTCTTGGATGGCGATCTGACAATCGAGTCGGACGCCTTCTTCAACTGGTACCGGGACATGATCGCCTTCACCTACAATATCGTCGAGGGGGCGCTGGGGGTTCCAGATCTCTATCAAAGCTGGTTCCGATTCGAGAACAACGGTCTGAGCGTAAATTCGGCCGGCGGTTCCGTGTCGCTGGTTTACACTCGGCACAAGGCGCTGCGCCTGAGCGCGAACTACACCTATCGCTATAGCTGGTACGTGAACGAGACTTTCACGGATCTTTACGGCAAGGGCGATCGCGTACCCTGGGAGCCGGCGCATCTTTTCAACGTCGCCTGCTCCTATTTTTTCCAAAGCGGTCTGCGCCTGGGCGCAGCGGTCCACCTGCGCTCGGGATTCCGCGAGCCGTGGGCGGCAGACGGCGGCCTGTTCGGCAAACAGATCCTGGTGGCCGAGCCGGTAAAGGCCATGCTGGGCGCCTATGTTTCTTATAGGCTGGGTGTAGGAGACGGTTGGGTGGAGGCCGGCGTGCGGGCCCTTGACCTGCTCAACGCGTCCTGGCGAGACCTGACCGGCGTCACTCGCTTCGACGGAGTGCCCGTCGGAGGGCAGACGCTGGGGCGGCTGATGTTGCTCTTTGTGCGTGGGGAAATATAGCAAGGCCATTGTTGAACAGACGCATGCTTACACCAAGGAATTTTCGACAAGATGGATCGCCGAGTTCAAGAGAAGGTATCTGGATCTTGAGTTGAGTGAAGAAGAGTGGAAGAATTTCAAACGTCACGATTAGCTGGTTGACTCCTCCGCCTGATCTGACCAGGAATCCTCAGTCATGCCATGGGTCCGATGTCGATCCTTGCCAAAAGAATTGCATGCGAGTACAACGGTAGCGATCGAAAAAGGGGGCGAAAGCAATCGTACCACCTTCAACTAGCGGACCCGAGGCCAAGGCCCGGGAGAACATCGACGCGGCGCTGGAAGACGCCGGCTGGGTTGTCCAGGACCGCGACCAGATCAACCTGAGCGCAGGCCGTGGCGTTGCCATACGGGAGTTCAGGCTGGCCTCGGGTCATGGTATCGCCGACTACCTTCTGTTCGTGGACGGGAAGGCAGTGGGCGTGCTCGAAGCGAAACCTGAAGGGCATACCCTCAGCGGTGTAGAGCCACAGGCTCAGAAATACGCTGACGGTGTGCCGGACACGCTACAAGTTCCACTCCGGCCCTTGCCGTTTTTCTACATCAGCACCGGCGTGGTCACCCGCTTCACCAACCTGCTGGATCCCAAGCCGCGCAGCCGCAGGATCTTCAACGTCCACCGGCCGGAGACATTGGCCGAGTGGCTACAGGCGGACACCCTGGACGACTGGGTGAAGTCCCTGCATCCGGAGGGCGGGCTCTACACCTCGGCGGACAAGACCAGGCCATCCAGCCTGCGCTCCCGCCTGCAAACGCTTCCGTCGGTGGAGATCCCCGGCCTGTGGCCCAATCAGCTCAGGGCGATCACCAACCTGGAGCACTCGCTGAAGCAGGACCGGCCGAAGGCGCTGGTCCAGATGGCCACCGGATCGGGGAAGACCATCACCGCGATCTGTTGCCTGTACCGGCTGATCAAGTTCGGAGGGGCCCGGCGGGTCTTGTTTCTGGTGGACAGGAAAAACCTGGGCGAACAAGCCGAGAAGGAGTTCAAGAGCTACCGCACGCCGGACGACCGGCGCAAGTTGGAGGAGCTCTACAATGTGCAACTCCTGACTTCGAACAAGATCGGTTCGGCCTCCAAGGTTGTCATCTCCACAATTCAGCGGTTGTACTCCATGCTCCGGGGCGAAGAGGAGTTCGACGCCGAGTTGGAAGAGGGCTCCCAGTTCGATGTTGCCGGCCGGGCGTCGACCCAGCCGGTGACGGTCGAGTACAACCCCGGGCTGCCGCCCGAGTTCTTCGACATCATCGTTGCGGACGAGTGCCACAGGAGCATTTATTCGGTCTTCGGTCAGGTCTTGGAATATTTCGACGCCCACATCATCGGATTGACCGCCACCCCTGCAAAACACACTTACGGCTATTTCAACAAGAACCTGGTCATGGAGTACGCGCACGAAGAGGCCGTGGCCGACGGGGTGAACGTGGACTTCGAGCTGTACAAGATCCGGACCAAGATCACCAAGGGCGGGTCCAGGGTCGAGGCCGGTCCGGCCACCGTGCTGGGCTACCGGGAACGGCAGACCAGGAAGGTCCGCTGGGAGAACCCGGACGAGGACCTGATCTACGGGGCCGAGGATCTCGACCGCAAGGTAGTGGCCAAGGATCAGATCCGCACCATGGTCCGCGCCTTCCGTGACCGGCTGCGCACCGAGATCTTCCCCGGTAGAAAGCACGTGCCCAAGACGCTGATTTTCGCCAAGGACGACTCTCACGCCGAGGACATAGTCGACATCATCCGGAAGGAGTTCGACGAGGGCAACGACTTCTGCCAGAAGATCACTTACAAGACCACCGGCAAGAAACCAAAGGACCTGATCCAGGACTTTCGCAACAGCTACTACCCGCGCATAGCGGTAACCGTGGACATGGTGGCCACCGGGACGGACATCAAGCCCGTCGAAGTGGTGATGTTCATGCGGGTGGTCAAGTCCCGCGTGCTCTTCGAGCAGATGAAGGGCCGGGGCGTTCGTGTCATCGATCAGACCGATCTCCAGGCCGTCACCCCGGACGCCCGCGCCAAGACCCACTTCGTGATCGTGGACTGCGTGGGGGTGGTGGACCAGGAGCTTACCGACACCAAACCTCTGGAGCGCAAGAAGACGGTCTCGTTCAATACGCTCCTGGAGCACGTTGCTCTCGGAGGTTGTGACCAGGACATGATCTCATCGCTGGCGAGCCGGCTGGCACGCCTCGACAAGCAATGCGACCCGGATGTCAGCAAGAAGATCGAGGAAGTCTCCGGCGGCTTGCCTCTCAAGGGGCTCGTCCACGGGATGATAGAATCGCTGAACGCCGACAGGCAGGTAGCGGCGGCCAGGCAGGAGTTCAAGCTCCATAACGACCAGGAGCCAAGCGAAGAGCAGGTTGCCAAGGCCACAGAGAAGCTGATCAAAGAGTCGCTTGAGCCGTTGGCCACCAAACCCGAGCTTCGCAAACTGCTGATCGAGACCAAGCAGGCTTGTGAGCAGGTCATCGACAACGTGAGCATCGATGAAGTCGTCGAGGAGGAGACCGGTTTTTCACAGGAGGCCAAGGAGAAGGCCAAGGCCCTTGTGGATTCCTTCGAGAAGTTCCTGAATGAGAACAGGGACGAGATAGACGCGCTACAGTTCTTCTTTTCGGTGCCCTACCGCGAGCGGCTGCGTTTCGAGGACATCAAGGCCCTGGCCGAGGCCATCAAGGCCCCGCCGCGCCAGTGGACCCCGGAGCGCCTGTGGCGGGCCTACGAGACGCTGCACGCCGACAAGGTCAGGGGCGCGAACGCCCAGCGGCTATTGACCGACATTGTCAGCTTGATCCGCTATGCTCTCCACCAGGAAGAGGAGCTTGTGCCCTATGGTGAGCAGGTCAAGGCCAGGTTCGATAACTGGATGGCGCAGCAGAAGACCCGTGGCAGGAGCTTCACCGACGATCAGAAGCTGTGGCTCGCCATGATCCGCGACCACATCGCCACCAGCCTGGCGATCGACCTGGACGCCTTCGACCTGACGCCGTTCGTGGAAAAAGGAGGCCTGGGCAAGGCGGCGCAGGTTTTCGGCGGAGAGTTGAAGGGTATCATCCAGGAATTGAATGAGGCGTTGGTGGCATGAGCAGAAAAACCGGGAATACCGAAATCAAGTCTCTTTTCGGAGAGGAATATGGCGATTTTGTCGGTGGAATAAGAGAACTACTGGATGCCTCGCGACGTGCTGCGGTCCGGACCGTCAATACAGTAATGACGGCAACATACTGGGAGATCGGCCGGCGCATCGTCGAGTTCGAGCAGCACGGTGAGGCCCGGGCCGGCTACGGAGAAAAACTGCTCGAACGGTTGTCCGAAGACCTGACAGAAAGATTTGGGCGCGGGTTTTCGCGCCATAACCTGGCGCGATTCAGGGATTTTTATCTCGTATTCCCCCCTGAAAGGATTCGAGCGACGGTGTCGCTCAAATCTTTCGAAGAAGCCGCCGGTATTATTCTCTGCGCGTCCAAAGGCAAGGCAGTGGTTCGTTACGCCACGGAGGGCCTGCCCAACAAGATGCTGGTACGCGAATACCTAACGACCTTGCCCGATGAGAAGCTCCTTGCGACCGATTTCGACAAGACCCGAAAGAGACTGGAAGGGCTGCGCGGATCATGAGGTATGCAGATATCTTTACGGAACGCGCGGGCATGGGTAAAGCAGAACAGGTGTTCGGCGGAGAGTTGAAGGGTATCATACAGGAACTGAATGAGGCGGTGGTGGCATGAGCAGTCAATTGGCATTGCCCACCGGATGGGTTGAAGCCCATCTTGAAACTGTTGCGTTAGTCATACAGGGGCAATCGCCTCCTGGGAGTACATACAACTTGGAAGGTGAAGGGCTCCCCTTCTTTCAGGGAAAAGCTGAATTCGGAGATCTTCATCCAATACCTGTAAAGTGGTGCAGTGCTCCAAACAAGATTGCTGAGCCATGTGATGTGTTGATTTCAGTAAGGGCTCCTGTTGGGCCAACTAACCTTGCTGACCGCCGGTGTTGTATTGGTCGTGGCCTGGCGGCGATAAGACCATTGGCAGGCATGCCATCGAAGTACTTTCTGTACTATTTACGCCACACAGGTTCCTTACTTGCAAAGCAAGCGACGGGAACCACTTTCAAGGCGATCAACGGTGATCAGCTATGCAAACACCCTGTATGGATTCCTCCCTATACAGAACAGAAAAGAATCATCGAAGCCATCGAATCCAACCTCACCAAACTCGACGCCGCCGTCGCCGCGCTGAAGCGTGTCAAGTCCAACCTGAAACGCTACCGAGCTTCGGTGCTGAAGGCGGCGGTGGAAGGGCGGCTGGTGCCCACCGAGGCCGAACTGGCCCGCAAGGAGGGCCGGGACTACGAGCCCGCTTCCAAGCTGCTTGAGCGCATCCTGAAGGAGCGTCGCCGCCGCTGGGAGGAAGCCGAGCTTGAGAAACTTAAAGCAAAAGGAAAGATTCCGAAGACGACAACCCTCGAGCAAACAGCACTCGAGGGCGATAAAAAACATCAGTGGAAGGCGAAGTACAAGGAACCCAAGGCCCCGGACACGACGAATCTGCCGGAGTTGCCGGAGGGGTGGTGTTGGGCATCGTTGGAACAGTTGTCGTCTACGATCCGTAACGGGTACTCCAAGGCACCACGAGAAACTAGCGGTGTCCCGATCCTACGGATAAGTGCGGTTCGCCCGATGTCGGTAGATACATCCGACATCCGTTTTCTTCCACTACCTATTGCTGCGTATGAAGGGTTCGTAATTGCAAATGGCGACCTTCTCTTTACTCGGTACAACGGCAATCCGCATTTGGTTGGTGTATGTGGGCTGGTAAAGAAGCTGAACCAGCCTATTGTGCATCCGGACAAGCTGATACGGGTAGAGATTGTTACTGGCAATGTTGATCCTGGTTTTATTGAAATTGCGTGCAACTGTGGGGTTTCGCGAAGCCATGTTGAGAAGAGGGTAAGGACCACGGCTGGACAATCAGGGATCTCTGGCGGGGACCTGAAAGCGATGCCAATACCAGTTCCCCCATTGTTGGAACAGCGTAGAGTGTTCTTCGAGGTCCAACGAGTCTGGTCTGTTGCAGATTCTGTTGAGCGAATTCGGGGACACTCAGAACGAAAGTGCACCTTTCTCAAGCAGTCGATCCTCAAGGCAGCCTTTGAAGGCAAGTTGGTTGAGCAGTGCTCAGAAGACGAACCTGCCTCGGTGCTACTCAATCGGATCGAGGCTGAGCGTGACTCTGCGGGCATGGAATCGTCGAGAGGCAAGAAGGGCCGCAAAGGGAAGATGTCTCGTGCAAAGGACTGCTAACGACTTGGGCCAATACTACCTTGGCTGGGATGTTGGAGGATGGCACTGTTCGAGTGCTTCTAAATCGTGTGATTCTCTTTGCTTGGTAGGCGAAGACAGAGGTAGAAAACCCAGCGTAAAGGGTTCCGTGTTCAGGGGGAACGTTCGGGTTGCTTTCGATAGCGGAGATGGAGAGAAGCTGCTTGCTGCTCTTTTAAGACTCTGCCAGTTCGAGACTTCTGCAAGTATCAGGCTTACGATTGCAATCGATGCGTGTCTTGGTTGGCCAGACGACTTCATGCGATTGCTTTCTGGGGAAAAGGTATTATTACCTGGGGATATGAAGAAATCCAACCCGTTTCTCCTGCGAGAGACGGAGCGGTTTCTTTACGATCATGGACATAGACCCCTCTCGGCCGTCCAGGATATGATTGGAAGCCAATCCACTAAAGCAATGTTGCTGATTCACCGTCTGAGACTATCTCCGAGCGATACGGGGTTCTGGAAAGGAAGCATAGGCAAGGCTGACGTGGAGCTTTTCGAGACGTATCCGGCACCTTGTAAGAAAAGCAATAAGGCTTCCGAGTTGTACAAGAAGGTCATGAACGTCCCGAAAGACATGAGTCAAGACCAGGTAGATGCCCTCTACTGCGCACTGATTGCATGGTTCTTTTCGAAGAATCGTACCGCTCTTGAGCAACCACGAAAGGGAATCAAAAAGGCCGAAGGTTGGATTTGGGTCCCAAAGGACTGCCTGAAAACTAAGAGAATGAGGAAGTCATGAACGACAGCGGTCGAATTGTCCAGAAGCTCTGGTCTTACTGCAACGTCCTCCGGGACGATGGGCTGTCCTATCAGGACTACCTTGAGCAGTTGACCTTCCTGTTGTTCCTGAAAATGGCCGACGAACGGGCTGCCCTCATTGACCAGGAGCAGCCTATACCCAAGGGCTACCGCTGGGCCGACCTGGCCAAGCCCCAGATGGAGGGCGAGAAGCTCGAAGCCCACTATAAAAACACCCTTCAGACGTTGGGCAAGAGACCCGGTCTACTGGGACTGATCTTCCGAAAATCCCAGAACAAGATTCAGGATCCGGCCAAGCTACGCCAGCTCATTGTGGAGTTGATCGGCAAGGAACAATGGCTGTCCATGTCCTCTGACGTGAAGGGAGACGCCTACGAGGGCTTGCTTGAGAAAAATGCCCAGGATACCAAGTCCGGCGCCGGCCAATACTTCACGCCCCGTCCACTCATCCAGGCCATCGTGGACTGCATCAAACCCACACCCAAAGAACGAATCTGCGATCCTGCGTGCGGTACCGGCGGGTTTCTCCTGGCTACTTACGACTACCTGGCAAAAAACTACAAGTTGGACAAGACCAAGAAGAAGTTCCTGCGCTACGAAGCCCTCCGGGGTGTGGAACTGGTGGACGGAGTGTCCCGGCTGTGCGCCATGAACCTCTTTCTGAACGGCATCGGGCCGGACGACGGAGAGATCGAGCCGCCCATCGTCACCGACGACTCCCTTCGCAACGAGCCCAGCGATCACTTCGAGGTGGTCTTGACCAATCCACCCTTCGGCAAGAAGTCGTCTATCACCGTGGTAAACGAAGAGGGCGAAACCGACAAGCAGACAATCACCTACAACCGGCCGGATTTCTGGACCACGACCTCGAACAAGCAGCTCAACTTCGTACAGCACGTGAAGAGCCTGCTCAAGATCAACGGCCGGGCGGCCGTGGTGGTTCCCGATAACGTGCTCTTCGAAGGCGGCGCCGGAGAGACCGTCCGGCGAAAGCTCCTCCACGAGTGCGATGTCCACACCTTGCTGCGTCTACCAACAGGCATCTTCTACGCCCAGGGCGTCAAGGCCAACGTGATCTTCTTCGACCGCAGACCTGCCAGCGACAAGCCCTGGACCAAGAAGCTGTGGATCTTCGATTTCCGCACCAATATACATTTCACCCTCAAGCAGAACCGGCTCACCAGGCAGACGCTCGACGAGTTCGTGGAGTGCTACAAGCCCGATGACCGCCAGCACCGCAAGCAGACATGGTCGGAAAAGAAACCGGAAGGCCGCTGGCGGGCATTCAACATTGATGAGTTGCTGAATCGTGACAAGGTCAGCCTGGACATCTTCTGGCTCCGGGACGAGAGCCTTGAGGATTCGGCCAACTTGCCGGCTCCGCCGGTGATCGCCGAGGAGATCGCGGATGATCTCAGGTCGGCGCTGGAGCAGATCGAGGACATACTCGGAGAGCTTCCAAGCAGGGTGTGACAAAACGTATTGGAGTCGATTAGGTCTTTTTTCACGTAATGTTACAAGGGAGGTCTTGAACCTAGATTCGTTTGGTTGTACGGTCACCAACCGGGAAACTACCAGGTTGGGTTATTGAGTTTAGGTGGTGTTCGTACTCAAGATTGGAAGCAAATGGCAAGCATTGACACACTTTCGGCCCTATTCCATGCAATCGCCAAAGGTGACTTGGACACTGCACTGACTGTCGCAAGCAAGATCGCCAAGCAAGAAAATGAGCGTGGGCACCACTCCGCAGCGCAGGCGCTGAGAGGTTCCCTGAATCCAAACGGGCACTCATTAGCTGTTCATGGCCGGCCTGAATCTCAGATGTCAACACCGCTGGGGCTGCTGATTCCTGAGCAGGAAGGCCCACTCCTTGCTGATGTCATGCTCAGGCCCGAAGCCAAGAAGGCACTTCTCAGTGTAATCAGTGAATGGAAGCACCAGAAGAAGCTCCAACAAAATGGAATTCGAAGGCGTTCGACGATGCTGTTCTGGGGACCACCCGGCTGTGGCAAAACATACACTGCGAGGTCCTTGGGTAGAGAACTCTCGCTTCCGGTACTGACCGCTAGATTGAGTTCGGTTGTTGGGGCGTATCTCGGTCAAACAGGGGCGAACCTTCGCCAGTTGTTTGCATTTGCGAAATCCAATCGCTGCATTCTGTTATTGGATGAGTTTGATGCTCTGGGTCGCTCACGAGGAAGACGTGAGGATGTTGGTGAATTGGATCGCGTTGTCATCTCGATGTTGCAGGAACTCGATCATTCACTCCCAGCGGGTTTGGTGATTGCGGCAACCAACTTGAAGGAATCTCTCGATCCAGCTTTATGGAGAAGGTTTGATCTCAATATCCAATTCCCAAGCCCAACGAAGAAGGAGATTCTGAAATATTCCGGCCAATTGCTCAAGCGAAGTCAAGTAATGCGTACGGAGAAGTTGCTGAAGAATCTGGCCACAAAAAAAACCTACGCTGATGTTGATCGCGAGGTGGAAAACCACCGGCGAGACATCATTCTGAACAAGGCATAGATCTAGGATGGGTGAAGGCAGAGAAAACAAGAAGGCCCGAACCTTCTTCCTGAATGAGCATCATGAGTTGTCTAGGGGTGAATCCCCTGGTGGCGGTCGTGTGCCCAAGCTGGCTCCGATAAACTGGGCAACGAGGAAGCGCGTCATATCAAGGTCACTGGAGTCTGTCCAGCGAACTATCGAGAATTCTCAAGACCCTTTGCGAGATAGTCGGTACTTCTTACTGGCCAATCCGGTTAGGAACCTCAAGAAAGAATCTGCGAACAAGAAGAAAGCACCTGACGGCACCTTCAATGAACCGGTGGACTACTCCAAGGAGCACTCTAGAGCTTTCCAGCGACTTGGCTTTGACCTGCTGGACGTTACCGAAGACGGTGACGCAGTGGTTCATGTCTCGGTTGATGGCTTCGATAGAATTCGAAGGCTTGCTTCCAATTTGGATGGACTTGGAAAGCTCGAACAGTCTCGATGGGCTGTCCTGAAGAAATTCAATGTAATTCCGAAATCCCTGCGAGTTGATGAAGCCTGGTTGGAAGGACTCTCAAAGGGCAAGGAAGTAGACGCAATAATTGAGCTTCAGCCACTGTTGTCCAGAACAGAAAGCGATGAGGTAATACGGGCTGTTCTGGAGATGCTGAAGCGTAGAGTTGGGGAGCAACTTAGTGGATCGGGGAGGGATTTCTCTGGCAGGTTTTGGTTTCGAGCGAAATTGCTACAGGGCACGATAGGTAAGATCGCGGAGTCTCTTTACAGTGTACAGTCAATTCACCAGCCGCTCGTATCATCGGTTGCGCTAGCGTCACCAGAAACGAAGGCGGAGAAGAAGAGAGTGAAACGAGCGAGGTCACCTGGCCAGTCGCGGACTTTTCAACCGACTACCATGGTGAATCCTAGCATGTTGCCGACTGTCGGCATCCTTGATCTTGGCGTCCCTGAAGGCCATCCGCATTTGGCAGGATATCGTAGAGGCACTTGGATTCATCCAGAGAGCACAGGCCAATGGATTGGGGATCACGGCTCGCTTGTCGCATCGCGGGTAGTTTTTGGAGATCTGGATCTCCGTGCAGGACTTGAGGATGGTTACCAGCCATTTTGCCGATATCTTGATGTTATTGTTGCTGACGATTCTAGGAACACAGATGACAAGTTCATCATCAATGCAGTTGAAACTTGCATCAACAATTATCCAGATGTGAGAGTTTTCAACCTGTCATTTAGCGATCACCACCCGATTCATACCTATGACCCGGTCGAACGGAGAGAGAAACTGCGCTTGGCGCAGGACTTGGATAACCTGGTTTTTGCGAAGGATGTCGCTGTGGTTGTTGCGGCAGGAAATTCCAATCCTGGTCAGGTCCCCACGGAGGCATATCCAAGGAACTTCCTTGACCCAGACTGGAGGATGGGGCATTGGGCTCTTGGATTCAACACTCTTACTTGTGGCTCATTTGCGGCGTGGCCTGGGACCGGATCACTACCTGGGCATTCCGGTGCTCCAAGCCCTTTCTGCAAGGTCGGGCCGGGATTGGTAGACAGCCAGTCTCCAGACTTTTCTGAAAATGGGGGTAGTGTAAACGCGAAATACCACGGAGCACCTGGTCTAGGCGTGTTCGGATGTAGATCGGACGGTTTTTGGGAAGACTATTCTGGCACATCTTTTACCGCCCCGGTTCTCGCGCAACACGTTGCTGTTGCACTAGCAAAACTGCAGGAATTTTGTGAGAAAGGTTCAAAACCATTCGCTGCAACGGCAAAGAGCTTTCTCGCTGCCACAGCAATTCGGCCTAGTGCATTGCCGCCGCAATATTCTGACTTGGCGAAAGTCACGTTGGGCCGGGGTCGGGCAGACGCGAGCAAGATCGATCAACCGGTTGCCAACGAGGCTGTTTTCATTTGGCAGGGGATTATTGAAAACTCTAAAGAAATCGTTCGAGTACGGCTTCCAATTCCGAAGTCTTGGCTGGAAGAAGCGGTAGAGCCAAGACTTGAGGTGTATATTGCTTGGGACACGCCAGTCAACGCGGCGGTAGAGAATATTTTCGGATCGAGACAAGTCACTGTGAAGTTGAAACCTAGCCCTGATGCGAAAGCAGTTCGTCCGCTGGGAAGTCAAGAGAACCCAAGATACCCCCTTCTTTGCAGGAAGTACGACCTCAAGAAGATATCAACTAGGGAAGAAATCGAAGGAGAAATTTGGCTTTTGGAGTTGGGCTACCAACAAGTCTGCGATTATCTGCCGTCCCTGGATTTCTCGCCATCCCAGCGGGCATCGTTTTCTGCACGGTTGTATGATGAAGGCGATGCCCCTGTCAGTCCTCAGTCCTTTGTCCAAGCCCTGCCAATAGCGAAAACTATGGTTAGGCTGTCCTCCGCATCCGTGAAGGTCCAGACAGCCGTGACTCTGAAGGTCAAGGTACGTTGATGTTTTTCTGGGGGGTCTCCAGAAGATGCGATCTTGGCAAACGATAAGAGAGCTTCTGGACAGAATCGAAGAAGAGATCGCTCTGGCCTCCGGAGTTCTGCTGACGGACCAAGCCGACGTGCCAGCCGATCCGGAAAACAAGTTACCTAAGCGCTAACCGCATGAAATTTTGTGAGAACATTCCATTTCCGTTCTTTAGGCGAATCGGGTGGCACCTCGGCTTGGTGGCACGTCGGCTTGGTGGCATGCAGTAAGTCCCAATAGTTTTCAACAAGGCCCGAAAGTGGACAGCCCCCGTTCCTTCGCGTCCTCTGTTGGTGTGTGGATGGCTTCCAAGAGCCGCGTAATGTTGGCGGAAGACGCGGAGAAGAACCAGGGTGCAGTACAGGTGGCTTGAGGTTTTCTTGAACGAAAAGGGAGCCCCCTAGGG